>Ga0105047_10003985_pt1 | contig 25886 bp, 25 predicted proteins | sample MAT04_FD_78384 | JGI IMG/M metagenome (GOLD analysis project Ga0105047, IMG submission 78384) | Freshwater microbial communities from Lake Fryxell liftoff mats and glacier meltwater in Antarctica - MAT-04 (megahit assembly) | ecosystem: Environmental > Aquatic > Freshwater > Ice > Liftoff...
GAGCGAACAATGACCGCGCGAGCGAACAATGACCGCGCGAGCGAAGAATGACCGCGCGAGCGAAGTTCGACCGCCCGAGGACGCCGCGACGGAGTGAACAGTGGTCGCGTGAGCGAACAACGACCGCGCAAGCTGGCGATGGCGGAGCGAACAGTGACCGCGCCAGCAAGCAGTGACGCCGGAGCGAACGATGACCGCGCGGCAGGCACCAGCGCAGACGAGACCGCCGTTCGCCGCCCGCGCCGAGAACGATGCCCACGCGGGACCGCTGCCCGCGCGAGTCTGATGCCCACGCGGGACCGCCGCCCGCGCCGTGACCGCTGCCCGCGCCGAGTCTGCCGCCCGCGCGAGACCGCTGCCCGCGCCGGATACCATTGCGGCATGCTCCTGTCAGACCGCGATATCAAGGCCGAACTCGACGCCGGACGGGTCTCCCTCGAGCCCTACGCGCCCGAGATGATCCAGCCGTCGAGCATTGACGTGCGCCTCGACCGCTACTTCCGGCTGTTCGACAACCACAAGTACCCGTTTATCGATCCCGCCGAGGACCAGCCCGACCTCACTCGGCTCGTCGAGGCGAAGTCCGACGAGCCCTTCATCCTCCACCCGGGTGAATTCGTGCTCGGCTCGACATTCGAGACGGTGTCGCTTCCGGATGACCTCGCCGCCCGCCTCGAGGGCAAGAGCTCGCTCGGCCGCCTGGGCCTGCTCACCCACTCCACAGCCGGTTTCGTCGATCCCGGCTTCAGCGGGCATGTGACCCTCGAGCTCAGCAACGTCGCGACCCTGCCGATCAAGCTCTGGCCCGGGATGAAGATCGGCCAGCTCTGCTTCATCCGTCTGAGCTCGCCGGCCGAGAACCCGTACGGGTCCGCGGTCTATAGCTCGCGGTACCAGGGGCAACGGGGCCCCACGGCGTCGCGGTCATTCCAGAACTTCCACCGCACCGACACGTTCCGGCGCGACGAGAGCCAGCTGGACTGACCGGCGCGACGGGCGCTGACCGGCTCGACAAGAGCAGGGCGCCGTGACGACAGCACGTTCGACTGACCGAGCGAGAGCGCTCACGCCAAGCCGTGACGACAGCAGTTTGACTGACCGAGCGAGAGCGCTCACGCCACGCCGTGACGACAGCAGTTCGACTGACCGAGCGAGGGCCTTTACCCCAGGGGTGACACGACGGGCCACTGCTCGAGCTGCATTCCGAGCCAGGGGCTGAACGCGAACGGCGCGGCCTCGACCGCGGAGCGCAACTGCTCCGGGGTCAGCCACGCCCATTCCGCGACCTCGTCGGGACTCGGCGCCACCTCGTCCGTCGTCACCGCGGTGAAGACGGGGCAGATTTCGTTCTCGACGATGCCCGATGCGTCGACCGCGCGGTAGCGGAAGTCCGGCAGAACCTCCTGCACGGCGCCGACCGTGATGCCGAGCTCGCGCTGGGCGCGGCGCTTCAGGGCGTCCTCTGGACTCTCGCCCGGCGCCGGATGCCCGCAGAACGAGTTCGTCCAGACTCCGGGCCAGGTGCGTTTCGAGAGGGCGCGGCGGGTCACGAGCACCCGCCCCTCCGCGTTGTACACGTGGCAGGAGAAGGCGAAGTGCAGGGGGGTGTCGGTCGTGTGCACGGTGGCCTTGTCGGCGGTGCCGAGCTCGGTTCCGTGGTCGTCCACGAGCACTACGTACTCTGTCGTTGCAGTCATGCTGGTCAGATACCCTAATTGAGTGAACGCACAGCGACTGCAGAACCTCTCCGTAGAGAGGCAGATGCAGGTCGACGCCGTGCTCGATCGATTCTTCAGCCTAGCTAAGATCCGCGCGGCCAAGTTCGGCCACGAATACGTCAAGCTCTGGCAGAAGCTCGAGATCAGCGCCTCCGGCGGCAAGAGGTTCCGCCCACGCATGGTCATGGCCGCCTACGAGGGCCTCGGCGGAACCGACGCGGAGGCCGGAGCCTACGTCGGGGCCGCGTTCGAGTTGCTGCACACCGCACTCATCGTGCACGACGACGTCATCGACCGGGATTTCAGCCGTCGCGGCATCCCCAATGTCTCCGGCAGCTACCGCGACATCGCGACGACCGCCGGCATCCCGATCCCGACCGCCGAACACCGCGGCATGTCGGCCGCCGTCATCGCCGGCGACCTGGCCCTGTTCAACTCCTACCGGCTGATCGACATGAGCGGCGTCGACAGCGGCATCCGGGGCCGATTGCTCGAGATCATGGACGACGCGCTCTTCGCCTCCGCCGCCGGCGAGCTCATCGACGTCGACTTCTCGATCTCCGCCGTCATGCCGGAGGTCGCCGAGGTGGTCGAGATGGAACGCCTGAAGACGGCGGTGTACTCGTTCGAGTGCCCACTGCAGGCCGGTGCCGTGCTCGCCGGCGCCAGCGAATCCGTCGTCGACAGGCTCGGCCGGTACGGATGCGAGATCGGCATCGCGTACCAGATCGTCGACGACCTCCTCGGGGTCTTCGGCCTCGAGGAGCAGACCGGCAAGTCGACGATCGGCGACCTGCGCGAGGGCAAGCGCACGGTGCTGGTAGCCCACGCGACCTCGACGCCGCAGTGGGAGGAGATCCGCCACCTCATCGGCAAGGCCGACCTCAATCTCGACGAGGCCAGGTCCGTGCGCACCGTGCTCGAGCGCTCTGGCAGCCGCGAGTACACCGAAAACCTCGCCCGCGAGTATGTGGACCGCGCGCTCGCGACGATCAACGACCCCGAGATTCCCGATCAGCTGAGGGCCGAGCTCGCCGCCGTCGCGGGCGACGTGCTGGGCAGGGCCAAGTGACGCGCCCCCTCCTCTACGACCGGGTCGCCGAGGAGACTGCCGGCATCGTCATCCGGCGCTACTCCACCTCATTCGGCCTCGCCTCCCGGCTGCTGGGGCCGCAGGTGCGCCAGCACGTCGAGAACATCTACGCCCTCGTGCGCATAGCCGACGAGATCGTCGATGGGGCCGCGGACGCCGCCGGGGCGGACCGGGCCACCGTCGCGCGGATCCTCGACGACCTGGAGCGTGACACCGACGACGCGATGCTCACCGGGTACAGCGCCAACCTGGTCGTGCACGCCTTCGCCCTCACCGCGCGCGAGACCGGGTTCGGCACCGAGCTGACGGCGCCGTTCTTCGCCTCGATGCGCGCCGACCTCTCAGAGACGGAGCACGACGGCACGAGCTTCGATCTCTACGTGTACGGCTCGGCCGAGGTCGTCGGGCTGATGTGCCTGAAGGCCTTCCTGCTCGAGGCGACCGTCACCGACGCGGAGCGCGACACCCTCGCGACCGGCGCACGGCGGCTTGGCGCCGCCTTCCAGAAGGTCAACTTCCTGCGCGACCTCGCCGCCGACTACGAACAGCTCGGCCGCAGCTACTTCCCCGGGGTCGACGTGCCCTCGTTCACCGAGGCCGACAAGGCGCGCCTGCTCGACGACATCGACGCCGACCTCGCCATCTCGGCGCGGGTCATCCCAATGCTGCCGAAATCGTCGCGGCGCGCGGTCGCGCTGGCTCAAGGCCTTTTCGCGGAACTCTCTGCCAGACTTCGGGCAACACCGGCATCGCGGCTCGTGCGCTCCCGGGTTCGCGTGCCCAACCCGGTCAAGCTGAGGATCGCGGCCGTCGCCGCGGCGGGCCGCACGCCACGAATCGAAGGGGCCACCAAATGAGTCACGTCATCGTCATCGGCGGAGGCATCAGCGGCCTCGCCACCTCGGCGCTGCTCGCCCGCGAGGGTCACAAGGTGACCGTGCTCGAGGGTCGCAGCCAAGTCGGCGGGCGCGCCGGATCGTGGGAGCACGAGGGATTCCGATTCGACCTCGGACCCAGCTGGTACCTCATGCCTGAGGTCTTCGACCACTTCTACAAGCTGCTCGGCACGAGCGCCGAGGAGCAGCTGAACCTCGTGACGCTCGACCCCGGCTACCGGGTGCTGTTCGAGGGCGAGGAGTCCATCGACATCACCGCCGACCGCGAGGAGAACCTCGAGATCTTCGAGCGCATCGAGCCCGGTTCGCGCGTGCGGATGGAGAAGTATCTCGCCTCGGCGTTCGACACCTACGAGATCGCGAAGAAGAGGTTCCTCTACACGAGCTTCGCCGACCTTCGCCCGCTGCTGCGCAAAGACGTGATCTCGCGCGTCGGCACGCTCACGAGGCTGCTGCTGCAACCGTTGTCCACGCTTGCGGCGAAGACGGTCGAGAACAACCGGCTGCGCCAGATCCTCGGGTTCCCCGCGGTGTTCCTCGGCTCCTCGCCGTTCATCACGCCGAGCATGTACCACCTGATGAGCCACCTCGACCTCGCCGACGGCGTGCTGTACCCGATGGGGGGCCTCATCCGCCTGATCGACAGCATCGAGGAACTCTCCCGTGCCGAGGGCGTCACCATCGTCACGGGCGCCCGGGTCGGCCGCATCCTCGTCTCAACCGACGGTGCCGCGACCGCGACCGGGGTCGAGTACACGGATGCCTCCGGTGTCGTACACGTGCTCGACGCCGACATCGTCGTGTCGGCCGCCGACCTGCACCACACCGAGACGACCATGCTGCCGCGGGAGCTTCAGACCTACCCGCAGGAGTACTGGGACAAGCGCACGCCCGGCCCTGGCGCCCTGCTGCTCTACCTGGGCGTCTCGGGGGAGCTGCCGGAGCTCGAGCACCACAATCTCCTCTTCACGAAGGACTGGAAGCAGGGCTTCGACGCGATCTTCGGACCGACCCCCTCGATCCCGAACCCCGCGTCGCTCTACGTCTGCAAGCCGAGCGGCGTTGACCCGACGGTCGCGCCGGAGGGGCACGAGAACCTCTTCGTCCTCGTGCCGATCCCCTCCGACCCGTCGATCGGGCGCGGAGAGGTCGACGGCGACGGCGACCCGCGCATCGAGGCGGCCGCCGACCACGTCATCGCGCAGATCTCGACGTGGGCAGGCATCCCCGACCTCGCCGACCGCATCGTCGTGCGCCGCACGATGGGACCGGGCGACTTCGCCGACGACCTCAACTCGTGGCGCGGCACGCTGCTGGGACCTGCGCACACGCTGCGGCAGAGCGCCCTGTTCCGGGCAGGCAATGTCAGCAAGAAGGTAGACAGGCTCTTCTACGTCGGAGGATCCACGATTCCCGGCATCGGACTGCCGATGTGCCTGATCAGCGCCGAGGTGCTGCTCAAGCGGCTGCGCGGCGACACCTCGACAGAGCCGCTGCCGGAGCCTCTCGTGAGCTCGCTCGCGGGCGCCGCCCCTTCGACGGCGACCGCGCCGGCGCCCGACGCCCGATAATCGATTCGTGGGCATCCTCTACCTCGTCGCGCTCGCCGTCGCGCTGACCGGCATGGTTGTCCTCGACCGGCGCTTCCGGCTCTTTTTCTGGGCGGATGCGCCGCGGGCCGCTGCCGTGCTCGGGCTCGGCGTCGTGTTCTTCCTGGTCTGGGACCTGTTCGGCATCGGTGCCGGCATCTTCTTCCGTGGCGAGACCTCGTTCATGACCGGCCTCGTGATCGCCCCCGAGCTGCCGATCGAGGAGGTGTTCTTCCTCGCCCTCCTCTGCTACCTCACGATGAACGCCTACGCGGCGGCCGGGCGGATGCTGCAGGCGCGCGGCCGCGGGCGGGCGACGGGATCCGTGGCCGGTGGGGCTTCGGCATCCGCGCCCCAGCGGGACGGACAAGCGCCGTGACGTACTGGGCGTTGAACGCGTTCTTCCTCGGCGGGGTCGCCGTGGTCGCGCTCGTGGCGGTGCTGCGGGCACGGCTCAGTTCGGTTGGCGGCGTGCATTGGGCGGCGGTCGGGGTGGCCACGCTACTGCTGCTCGCGATGACGGCGGTCTTCGACAACATCATGATCGGCGTCGGCCTCGTCGGCTACGACGAGACCCTCATCTCGGGTGTCTTCATCGGCATCGCGCCGCTGGAGGATTTCGCCTACGCGCTTGCCGCCGTCGTGCTGCTGCCGTCGATCTGGTCGCTGCTGTCCCCGCGCCCCGGGTCGACCGTGCCCCTGGGGGAGCGCCGGACATGAACGTTCTCGCGAGCCTGTTCGTGTCGTCCCGTCCGCTGAGCTGGGTGAACACGGCCTTCCCATTCGCCGCGGCGTACCTTGTCTCGACGCGCGAGGTCGACCTGATCTTCGTGCTCGGCACTGTCTACTTCCTGATTCCGTACAATCTCGCCATGTATGGGATCAACGACGTATTCGACTACGAGTCCGACCTGCGCAACCCGCGCAAGGGGGGTGTCGAGGGCGCCCTGCTCGATCCGAGGGTGCACCGGATCACCCTCGTCGCCGCGGCCTCCACGAACATTCCGTTTTTGGCATACCTCGTTGCCGTCGGCTCACCGCTTTCGGCGCTCGCCCTGGCGGTGAGCGTGTTCGCGGTGATCGCGTACTCGGCCCCCGGGTTGCGGTTCAAGGAGCGTCCGTTCGTCGATTCGCTCACCTCGAGCACCCACTTCGTCTCTCCGGCGGTCTTCGGGCTCACGGTCGCGGGGGCGACCTTCACTCCGCAGCTGGGGGCGTTGCTCGCCTCCTTCTTCCTCTGGGGAATCGCGTCCCACGCCTTCGGGGCGGTGCAGGACATCGTGGCCGACCGCGAGGGCGGCATCTCGTCGATCGCGACCGTCATCGGGGGGCGCTCGACGGTGCGGCTGGCCTTCGCCTGCTACGTGCTGGCCGGCGTGCTGCTGATGTTCCTGGGCTGGCCGGGGGCGATCGCGGCGGTGCTGGCGGCACCGTACGCGGTGAGCGTGCTGCCGTACTGGTCGATCACCGACGACGAGGCCGAGACGGCGAACCGGGGCTGGAAGAGGTTCCTCTGGTTCAACTTCGTGAGCGGGTTCGTCGTCACGATGCTGCTCATCGCGTGGGTGCTGCTGGAGCGGTAGGCGTCAGGCCCGCTCCCCGCGCTGCTCACCCGGGTCGACCCAGCCGAGGTTGCGCGACATCCGCTCGAGTGATCGCAGGGTCGCGTCGTAGTCCTGCTCGGACAGCCCGTCGGCGAGCTCGGCGCGAATGCCCGCCACGACCTCGGAGATGCGCTCGAATGCGAGGTCTCCGCGCGGGGTGAGGGCGAAACCGCTGGGGCTGGCCGCGATCCAGTCGCTCTCGACGAGCTCGTCGATCTCGCCCGCCGTCGAGCCGTCGGCGCCGAAGGGGGCGAGCGCATCCTGCAGTTCCTCGCGGGTCGCGGGTCCCCGGCCGAGCAGGTTGAGCAGCTGCCATTGGCGGCGCGTCACCCCGTGCTCGTCGAGTGTGCCGTCGAACCGCTCATCAATGAGGCGGTCGACGAGCTTGAGCCAGTATCCGATCGGACGTTGATCAGTCATGACCCCACACTACGAGATCGTGCTTTCATTATTCAGGAGCAGGGGGCACTGACTTAGGCGGAATTGTGCAGATGCCGCCCGGATCCGCCGCCAGGGGCACCGCAGCGCCAGAAATCGCCGGCACCGCCCGATTCAGCTCCTGAATGATGAAAGCCGGCCGCCCCAACTCCTGAATGATGAAAGTGAGAGGGAGGGCGGGAGCAGCCGCAGGATCGCGCGGAGGCCGATGACGACCTCCATCGCCGCGGCGGGGCGCAGAACGGCCGACCGGGGCAGGTCCAGCATGCGGCCCCTGGTCATGCTCGCGACAGCGATCCCGACGACGGGCACCGCCCAGGAGGCGAGGGTCAGGGCCCTCACGACGCGGCTCGGATCGTGCCGCACGGCGAACCAGGTCCAGAAGGCGGTATCGGCGAGAAAGTCCGCCTGGGTGCCGAAGGGGGTGACCGCGCCGGTGGCCCGAGCGATCCTGCCGTCGGCGAAGTCGGTGGCGAGGGAGATCACCGGGAGGGCGCGGCCGAGCCGATGGTCGATCGCGGGGAGGTTGCCGCGAATGAGGGTGAGCGCGTTCGGGATGCCGATCGAGTGCCGGTCGCCGAGCATCCCGAGGTGGGTGATCGCCATGATCCAGCTGACGGCGATCCACGCGAGACCGCGACGGTTCGAGAGGGCGCCCATGACGAGGTGGATGACGGTGGACTCGATCAGGCGGCGCGGGTGCGCGCCGGCGGTGTGCACCGAGCGCAGCGTCGCGAGCGCGAGGAACCGCACCCACGCCCTGGGGTGCCACCTGCCGTCGCTCAGCACCGCGAGGAGCTGGTTGCTCGCCTCGCGGCTCGGGGCCGCGTTGATCCGATCCCGATCAGCCGACACGGTCAGTCGATCCGGGCGGGACGCGGCTTCACGGGCAGCATGAGCAGCAGCCCGGCGAGAAGCACGAGCATGATGCCGATGATGCCGAACCTGGTGTCTCCCGTCACCGCGACGAACAGGCCGAAGAGGGCCGGCGCGAGGAAGCTCACCGCGCGCCCGGTGGTGGCGTAGAGGCCGAAGATCTCGCCCTCGCGCCCGGGGGGAGTGGCGCGGGCGAGGAAGCTGCGGCTCGACGACTGCACCGGGCCCACGAACAGGGTGAGGAACAGGCCGGCGACCCAGAACCCCGACTTCGCGTCGCCGACGAACAGCACGGCCGAACCGGCAATGACGAGTCCGGAGAGGGAGGCGATGATGATCGCCTTGGGTCCGACCCGATCGTCGAGCCAGCCGGCGATGAACGTGCCGATCCCGGCGACCACGTTGGCCGCGACGCCGAAGATCAGCACCTCGGCGAAGGTGAATCCGAAGACCTGCGCCGCGATGATCGCCCCGAGCGTGAACACCCCGGCCAGGCCGTCGCGGAACACGGCGCTCGCGAGCAGGAACATCAGCACCTGGGGGCTCTTCTTCGCCAGGACCCGGATGGTGCGGAACAGCTGGCGGTAGCTTTCGAGAAAGCTCACGCGGTTCGCCCGCGTGCGCGCCGGGATCTCGGGAACCGTGACCAGCACCGGCAGCGCGAAGATCGCGAACCAGATCGCCGCGACGACGATCGCGACGCGCACGTCGAGGCTGCCGCCCCCGGTGCCGGAGGGAAGGCCGAGCAGGCCGCCGTCGCCGATGCCCGCGACGCCCCCGATGAACACGACGAGGAGCAGCATCAGCAGCACGATTCCGCCGACGTAGCCCATGCCCCAGCCGAAGCCCGAGACGCGGCCGACGGTCTTCGTGGTGGAGACCTGCACGAGCATCGCGTTGTAGTTGACGCTCGCGAACTCGAAGAAGATGTTGCCGGCGGCGAGCAGCGCGGCCCCGAGGTAGAGGTAGCCTGGCGCGGGGGAGACGAAGAACATCGCCGCCATCGCGGTGATCACAAGCCCGGTGTTGATGCCCAGCCAGAGCTTGCGGCGCCCGGAGCCGTCGGAGCGTTGACCGAGGATCGGCGCGAGCAGGGCGATGAGCACCCCCGCGATCGCCAGCGCACCGGAGACGACGCCGGCGCTCGCCGCCTCGGCGGCCTGCTGCCCCTCCTCGGCGAGGATGTCGGGGTCGAAGAAGAGGCTGCTCGCAAGGTAGGTGCTGAAGACGAAGGTCGTGACGACGGCGTTGAACGACGCCGAACCCCAGTCCCACAGCGCCCACGACTGCACCCACCTCTTCGGTACCGGCCGGTCGGCGATGAGACCCTGGCCGACCGTGCCGACGGCGTCGTCGTCGGACGGGAACGGGGGCTCCGGCGTGCTGCCGTCAGCGGATGAAGGGTCGCTCATGGTTCAGAGGGTAGTGCGCCGGGGCGAACGGAGGGGGGTGCGCCGCTCGTGAATCAGGGCAGGGTTCCCGTGACGACGTGGATGTGGCCGCCTCGGTGCACGAAGTGCTCGGCATCCGCTCCCTCCCGCTCGAGTGCCCGCCACGGCCGTGCGGTGATGTCGGCACCCCCGGCCGCGCAGGCGAGCCGGGCGAGCGGGGAGAAGACCGCCGCGGCGTCGGTCGGGAGCGCCATATCGACGATCCCGGCTCGTCCTCCGGGTCGCACGACGCCGCGGAGGAGCTCCCAGGCAGGCATCCAGTCGTCGAACACGCTCATCGCGTAGCTCGAGAACGCCGCGTCGACCCGCGACCGGCCACCCTCGCGCAGCGCGATCGAGGTGATCTGCGCCGGGTCGACCAGCAGCACGTCCGCCTCGAGGAGCGACACGTTGGCCCAGCCGTGACGTCGCACGCGGTCGCGGGCGACGGTGAGCATCGAGGAGCTCCGGTCGACGCCGATCACGTGCCCGTCCGCGCCCACCCGATCGAGAATCAGTGGCAGGTTGAGACCGGTGCCGCAGCCGAGGTCGAGCACGATGTCGCCGCGGCCGAGCCGCAGCGCGTCGATGCCCGCGACGCGGCCCACGCGATAGACGAGGCGCTCGCCGGAGAGCACGTCGTAGAGCCGGGCCCCGGCCGTGTAGCGTTTCGGCATTCGTGTCCCCCGTGCCAGCGTAGAAGTCCGCGCAGATCGGGCGGTTACGATCCCCAGTATGGGAGAACGCGCTGAATGGGAACTGGTCGTCATCGGCGGGGGCTCCGCTGGCCTCGTCGCGAGCCGCACGGCGGCGAGCTTCGGCGCCGACACCCTGCTGATCGAGGGGGACCGCCTCGGGGGCGACTGCCTCTGGACCGGTTGCGTTCCGTCGAAGTCGCTCATCGCCGCGGCATCCGCCCTCACGATCGCACGCACCTCCCCGCACCTCGGGGTGGAGACGGATGTCGTGGGGCTCGACTTCGCCGCGGCCATGCGGCACGTGCACGGCGCGATGCACACGATCGCCCCGGTGGACTCGCCCGAGGTCCTCGCGCTCGCCGGGGTCGAGGTGCTGAGCGGACACGCTCGTTTCGCCGGCGCCCGGTCGCTGAATGTCGACGGGCGGGAGATCGGTTTCGGGCAGGTCATCATCGCCACGGGAGGCTCGCCCGCCGTGCCGAAGATCGAGGGGATCGGCAGCGTCGAGGTGCTCACGAGCGCGACGGTCTGGGACCTCACCGAGCTGCCGGAACGCCTCGTCGTGCTCGGCGGCGGGGCGATCGGATGCGAGATCGCGCAGGCGATGGCGCGATTCGGGTCGGCCGTGACGCTCGTGCAGCGGGGGGACCGGCTGCTGCCCAAGGAGGAGCCGCGCGCGAGCGCGATCGTGCGCGCGGCGCTCGAGGCCGACGGGGTCACCGTCCTCACCGGAAGGAAGGCCACCTCGATCTCCAGCGACGGCCGCGGCCTCGGCGCCGGTCGCGGGCGCAGCGGCGCGGTCACCCTGGATGACGGCAGCGTGGCGCCGTTCGACGTGATCCTCGCCGCGCTCGGTCGAGTGCCCAACACCGGCTCCCTCGATGCGGGCCGGGCCGGCGTCGAGCTCGACGAGGCGGGCAACGTGGTGGTCAACGCGCGGCTGCGCACGTCGAACCCGCGCATCTGGGCGGCCGGCGACGTGACCCCCCTGCCCGAATTCACCCACACGGCCGGGGTCAATGGCAGCATCGCCGCCTCGAACGCGGTGCTCGGGCTGGCGCGCACGATCGATTCCGCAGCCGTGCCGCGGGTGACCTTCACGCATCCGGAGGTCGGCTCGGTCGGCGTCGTCCAGGCGGATGCCGCCGCGCAGGGCCTCATCGCGCGCACGATCGAACACGAACACCTCGACCGGGCGATCGCCGAGGGAGCGACGGGCGGCTTCACGCAGCTGCTCGTCGACACGAGGGGAAGGGTTCGCGGCGCGACGATTGTCGGCCCGCGGGCGGGGGAGAGCCTGGGTGAGGTGAGCCTCGCGATCTCCCGCGGCCTCACGACCAGCGACATTGCGGGAACGACGCACGCGTATCCGACCTTCAGCGACGCCGTCTGGAACGCCGCCGTCGCCGACGTGCGGGCCCGGCTCAACCAGGGAGCGACGAAGGTCGCGACGAAGGCGCTGAGGCGGCTGCGCAGGTTTCGGCTGCGCTGAGGACGGCGCGGCTCAGCGCAGGCTGCGGTAGCCGACCACGATGCGCTGCACGGCGCTCGCCGCTACGAATATGGCCCAGACCACGGCGATCTGCCAGGCGAGGAACGGCACGACGAGCCACACGCTGTGCACGACGATCGTCTCGGTCCCCTCGGCGACGCGGCCGAGAAAGGAGAACGACCGCCCATCATCGATGCGCCGCCCGGTGCGCTCGGCGATCGACGAGAATGCGAGGAACGCGGTGCCGTTCACGTAGTAGGTGAGCAGCACCAGTGCGAACGGCCACCACGGGGCATCGAACGCGGCGCTCGCGCCCACTGCGACGCCGAACACCGTAGCGCCGTACACGACGAAGTCGCAGACGATGTCGAGGAAGCCGCCCGCCTCGCTCGGCGCGGCCCCGGATCCCGGGTCGGCGTCCCCCTGGGCCGATACGGCTCGCCGCCGGCGCGCGAGCGAGCCGTCGAGGCCGTCGAGAACGCGGGACACGAGCCAGAGCGCGAGGGCGGGCCACCACAGCGTGAGGCCGGCGGCGACGGCACTGCCGAGTCCGAGGGCGAGTCCGGCGACCGTGAGCCGGTCGGGGGTGACCCACGGACGGTCGATCGCCTGCGCGGCGCGGGCGAGCGGCCCGTCGATGAGGCGCCGCACGCGCGAGTCAAGCATCGTGCTGCGTCGGTGTCGGATGCTGCGCGCCGCGGCGCATCCGCACCCCCACGATCGCGCCGCCGATCGTGAGCGCGCCGAGCGCGCCGAGGGCGATGTAGAGCGCCGGCCCCGGCGCGAAGCCGTACGCGCCGATCGCGACGAAGGCGAGTGTGCCGGGGATGATGCCGAGGGCCGTGCCCAGCGCGTAGTCGCGCCCGCTCACGGCGGTCAGGCTGGCGGTGTAGTTGATGACGGTGAACGGGATCACCGGGATGAGCCGCACGCCGATGATGCTCGCGAGGCCGCGCCGCATCAGCAGGTCGTCGACCCTCGCGATGCGGGCACCGGTGAAACGCTCCACCGCCTCGCGCCCGAGTATCCGGCCGAGCGCGAACGAGAGTCCCGCGCCGATAATCGCCCCGGTGTAGACGAGCGCGAATCCGGCCCCGAGTCCCCAGATGACTCCCGCGGCGATGCTCGCCACGCTCTTCGGCAGCGGCGTCAGGGTGGCCAGGCCGTAAAGGATCGAGAAGGCGGCAGCGCCCGCCCATCCGGACGCTGCAGCGAGGGCCCGGATCCGGTCGAGGGTCGGCAGGGGAACGAAAATCCCCACCAGAACGGCCGCGGCTACGAACACCACGAGAACGCCGAGTTTCACGAGAGCCCGGCGGTGGGAACTCGTCGGCACGCGGTCGCTCAACCTGGACCTCCGCAGCGAAACGAGACGAGCATCTAGGGGCCTTACCCTAGCGGAGTGACCTGCCCTGGCCCGATCCACGCATCAGCACCGATTAACGCACCACAGCGCCAGAGAGAGATTTCCGTGCCGCACATCAGCCCGTTCCCCGGATCCGCCCCGCGCCGCACGCTCGCCGCCGTCGGTGCGGCCGCGCTTCTCGCCCTGACCGGCTGCGCCGCCCCGGTGCCGGTGGCCTCCGCCGGCTTCGACAGCTGGGAGCAGACGCTCGCCGCCGCCGAGGGACAGACCGTCCAGCTCTGGATGTACGGTGGCGACGAGCAGGGCAATGCCTACATCGACGACGTGCTCGCCCCGGCGGTCGCCGAGCAGGGTGTCACCCTCGAGCGTGTGCCCGTCACCGACACCGCCGACGCGCTCAACCGGGTGCTGTCCGAGCTGCAGGCGGGCCGCACCGACGACGGCACGGTCGACCTGGTCTGGGTCAACGGCGCGAACTTCTCCACCGGCAAGGAGGCCGGCGCGTGGCTCTGCGACTGGACGGGGATGCTCCCCAACATGGACAAGACCGCCGCCGACGACCCGCTGCTGAGCGACGACTTCGGAACGCCGGTGGACGGCTGCGAGGTGCCGTGGCACAAGGCGCAGTTCACCCTGGCCTACAACGCCGACGTCGTCGCCGACCCGCCGACGAGCATCGAGGGGGTCCTGGAGTGGGCCAGGGTCAACCCCGGGCGATTCACCTACCCCGCCCCGCCCGACTTCACCGGATCGGTCTTCGCCCGCGAGGTGCTCTACAGCGTCTCCGGCGGCTACGAGAAGGTGCCGCTCGCCTTCGACCAGGAGGCGTTCGACGACCTCACGCCGGCGCTTTACGACGAGCTGGTCGACCTCGCCCCGTCGCTCTGGCGCGGCGGCGACACCTACCCCGCCACCTCGGACGAGCTCAACCAGCTCTACGCCGACGGCCAGGTCGACATGACGATGACCTACGGGCCGGCGACGCTCACCGACCTCGTTGCGGACGGCACCTACCCCGCTGGCACGAAGATCCTCACGATCGACGAGGGCACGGTCGGCAACGCGAGCTTTCTCGGCATCCCCGCCAACGCGCAGTCGCAGGCCGGGGCAATGGTCGTCGCCAACACCGCGCTCTCGGTCGAGCAGCAGGTCGCGAAGGCCGACCCGGATGCCTGGGGCCAGTTCACGGTGCTCGACTACGACTCGCTGACCGCCGACGAGCGGGCGGGCTTCGACGCGCTGCCCGAGTCGCCGGTGGTGCCGAGCTACGACATCCTCTCGAAGAATGCCAACCCCGAACTGTCTGCCGCGTGGGTGCCCCCGCTCGACGAGGGATGGCGCACCCGGGTGCTCGGCGCCCGTTAGCCCCGCGACCATGAGCCTCGCCCCGCTCCCGACCGGCTCCACTGCGGCCGGGCGCCGCCGACTCCGCGGCACCCTTCTGGTGCTCCCGGCGCTCGTGCCCGCCCTGTTCGTGGTGGGCGGCGGGATCGGCGCGGCGGTGCTCCAGAGCCTCGGGCTGATGCCCCTCGTCGGCGAGGCGAGGCTCAGCCTTGACGCGTACACCGCGCAGTCCAGCTCACTGCCGACCGCGACCGCGGTGTCGCTCGGGATCGCCACGGCATCCACCCTCATCGCGGGGTCGGTCGGCCTCGCCGCGGCCCTCGTGATCGTGTCGGGCCGGTGGGGAGGCCGACTGGTCGCCGCGCTGGGGGCGGCCACCGTCACTGTGCCGCACCTCGTCGGGGCCGCGGCGATCGGGCTGCTGCTCGCCGACTCCGGGCTGCTGCCCCGACTGCTCGGAATCCCCGCCGACGCCTGGCCGCGCCTCGTCGGTGGCCCGTGGTGGGCGGCCGTCATCGCGGAGTACGCCTGGAAGGAGTCGGCTTTCGTCGCCCTCGTCGTCGCGGGGACGCTCGCGACCCGGGTCGCCAGCTACGACGAGACCGCGGCCCTTCTCGGCGCCGGTCGGCTGAAGCGCCTTCGGTTCGTGATGATCCCCCTGAGCCTTCCGGCGCTCGTCGTCGCCTCCACGATCGCCTTCGTCTACACGCTCGGCTCGTACGAGGTCGCGTGGCTGCTCGGCCGGAGCTACCCCGAGCCGCTGCCCGTCATGGCGCTGCGCCTGTTCGACTCGATCAGCCTCACCTCGAGGCCGGAGGCCGCGGCCGTCGCGGTCGTGACGACAGCCATTTCGCTCGTCGCCGTAGGTCTCGCGTTCCTCGCGCTGCGCAGGACGGCGCTGTGGAGATGAGCGCTGGGGACATGAGCGCTGGGGAGATGAGCGCTGTGGAGGTGGGCGCTGGGGAGATGAGCGCTGTGGAGGTGGGCGCTGTGGGGGTGGGCGCTGGGGCGATGTCGGATGCGAGCGCACGGGACCCCGGGCTCGGCGCCGCGGGGGGCGCTGGGCACGCCAGCGACGCACCCGACTCCCGCCGCACGGGACGGCTGCGGCTCCCCGGCGACCGGGGCGGCCGGCTGACGGACTCCCGCGGCGCCGGCCGGGTCGGCCGCGTGCTCAGCGCCGCGCTCCTCGCCGCCTGGTTCCTGCTGCCGCTTGTGCCCCTGCTGCTCTGGGCCTTCGCCGACCGCTGGTCGTTCCCGGCCGTGCTCCCCACCGAGTGGGGCACCGATGGGCTCGAGTCGGCGCTCGCGCAGGGTGCGGTGCCCGCGTTCGGGCGGTCGCTCGTGCTCGGACTCGTCGTCGCGGCCATCGCCACACCGATCGGGGCGATGGCGGCCCGCGCGCTCACCCTGGGCACGGCGCGCTGGCCCCGCGCGATCGGCCTCCTGCTGCTCGCCCCGATCGCGCTGCCGCCGTTCGCCGCGGTGATGGGGCTCAATGTGGTGCTGCTGCGGGCGTACATCCCGCCGCTCATCGGTCTCGTGCTGGTGCTCGTCGTCGTTGCGCTCCCGTACACGACCTTCGCGATGCGCGTCGCCTACGCGGCCCACGACATCCGGTTCGAGGAGGAAGCGCGCACCCTCGGCGCCTCGCCGTTCACGGTGCTCTGGCTCGTGCATGTGCCGCTGGTCGCCCCGGCGCTCGCCCGCGCGGCGTTCCTCGCGTTCCTCGTCGGCTGGAGCGACTACATCGTCACGGTAATCGTCGGCGGCGGCGCCGCGGTCACCCTCCCCCTCGTGATCGCCTCCGCGGCGGCGGGAATCGGCAACGACGCGGCCGTCGCCATCCTGTCGCTCACCGCGGTGCTCCCCCCGCTCGCGCTGCTCGTGCTCGTCGGCCTCGCCGGGCGGCGCGCGTCGCCGTCCCGCCCCGTTCGCACGGACGTCGACGCGCGGTCGGCCAGGTCACGAATGCACGACCGAGGAGCATCTGAATGAGCGCCCACCTTCTGCTCGACCGCGTGACGAAGCGATTCTCGAACGAGCACCTCCCGGCCCTCGACGACGTCACTCTCGAGGTGGCGGCCGGGAGCTGCACCGCGATCCTCGGCCCCTCCGGTTCGGGCAAGAGCACGATCCTGCGGGTGATGGCGGGCCTCGATGCCGTCTCGGCGGGCCGGGTGCTCGTCGACGGCACCGATGTCGCGCCGCTCGCGCCGGAGCGCCGCGGCATGGGAATGGTGTTCCAGCGTCCGCTGCTGTTCCCTCACCTCAGCGTGCTCGACAACGTCGCGTTCGCCGACCGGGTTGCCGGAGCGGGCAGGGCGGCGGCGCGCCGCGGCGCGGAGGCCTATCTCGACATGGTGCAGCTCGGCGGCTACGGCGGGCGCTCCGTGCGGGAGCTCTCCGGTGGCCAGGAGCAGCGGGTCGCGATCGCGAGGGCGCTCGCCGCCCGGCCGCGGGTGCTGCTGCTCGATGAGCCGTTCAGCGCCCTCGACCCGGAGCTCAGGACCGACATGCATGCGCTCATCGACGGCATCCGCGCCGCCCTGGCGCCGACGATCGTGCTCGTCACCCACGACAGGGAGGAGGCCTCGGCGGTCGCCGACCGGATCGCCGTGCTGCACGACGGTGAGCTGTTGCAGCACGACAGCGTCGAGGGCGTGTACAACCGCCCCGCCTCGCTGCGGGTGGCCAGGCTGATGGGCGGGCTCAACGAGGTGCGGGGGAGCGTTCTGCGGGGGGTGCACGAGTCCGCGCTGGGCCGGGTACCGGTCGCGGCGGGCCCGCAGGTCGCCGACGGGCCGGCGACCCTGGTCGTGCGGCACGAGGCCGTCGTGGTGCGCGCCGTCGCGCCGGGCGAGCGCATCGCCGACGGCGCCGGCGAGCCCACGCGCGAGCCCACCGACGGGCCGGAGTTTCTCGGCACCGTGAGCGGCAGCCGCCGGATCGGGCCCAGGCGGATGCTCACGGTCGCCTTCGGCGGCGGCGGCGCCCGGTGTGAGATCAGTGCCGAGGCGCCGTATGGGGACGGGTTCCTGGTCGGCGATCCTGTCGCGGTGCGGCTCCCGCGCGAGTCGGTGTCGGTCGTTGCCGGGTAGCCCCCGTGCCGCCCGGCCCGGGGTAACACGGGCCGGGTGGCAGCTTGTCAGCCCGTGGCGCGATTGCCGGTGGAGCGCACCGGGGTCAGGCCGTCGGGGCGGGAGACCAGCGCGGGCGCGGTCTCGCCGGCGGTGCGCCCGATCAGGGGAAGCAGCTTGCGCAGGCCGATGTTCTCGATCGGGTCGAGAACCGAGTGCTGGGTGCAGGCGGGAACGGTGCGGCCGTCCTCGGGGTGGCTCATCGCATACATGCACGAACCGAGCCGCTCTTGCGTCTCCCTGATCTTCGGGTCGTCGCTCGTGACGCCCTTCTCCATCAGCTCCCACGCGGGGGCGACGACGTCGGCATCCATGAAGTTGTGCACGACGAATGTCTTGAAGCCGAGCTTTCCCTTTCGGGCGGCGCGGATCATCCGGCCGACGCCGCCGGCGCGCGTGACGACGCGGCGCGCGAGTCCGATGAGCGGCGGGATGTCCCCCGGGTGGCCGGCGATGGCCCGGATGACTTTGATCGTCAGGATGCGCTTCGGGATGCCGCCGAAGATCATGCCGCCGAAGTGGTCGAGGAACCGGTCGCGCGCCGCGATGTCCCGCGGGTCGTCGGCGTCGAGCAGCACCGCGAACCTGCCGTCGACGCGCATCCCGACCGTCGAGCGGTTGCAGCGGGGGTCGCCGAACTGGGTCGCCTTCCAGGGGATCTTGTGGCCGGCGCCCTCCTCGATCTGGTCCCAGACGGAGTCGATGCTGACCTCGGTGAAGTCCTCCTTCCAGCGGCGGTCGTCGCCGATGAAGGCGGCGGGCTGGAATGACATCATGTCGTACGGCATGTCGAGCAGGTCGCGGGTGACGCTCGCCACCTCGCCCACGTTCGACGGGGTCACCGTCATGTTGTGCGCGAGGTACGAGGTCACGCCGTGGTCGCGCTTGAGGTCGAGGAACATCTGCGCGAACTTCTCGCGGAACGGGTTGAGCTCGGCCTCGTTGCGGGGGCGCACCGCCCCGCGTCGGCCGCGCATGAGCGAGTCGAAGTGCGCGGCGAACGAGACCTTGTCGAATCGCGGTGTGCCGTTCTCGTCGAGCACGACATCGAGCAGGTACTCGTAGGAGAAGTCGCCGTGCGTCATCGACATCGGCTCGCGCCCGAAACTCCGCATTGTGAGCAGCGCTTCCGCGTGGTCCTTGGCGGGGAGCAGGCTCACCTCGCCGCCGATCAGCTGGGCGTGCGCGCGGGGCCCGCGCACCTTGTGCAGGAACTCCATCTGCTCGCGCACCTCCGACAGTGTGTGGTCGCCGTCGATGCGCACCTTGTTGGCGTCGGCCGAGTGGTAGCAGGGGGAGCAGGTCAGGTCGCACTTCGGGAAGACGCCGTGAGTGCCCTCGCAGCCGACGGCGCAGCGGCCGAGTAGCTGGTTGTCGGTCTTGGCGTGCTCGGGCAGCTCGGCCCAGCGCTTGTCGAGTGCGATTCGGGTGTGCGGGTGGATCGGACGCGTCGCGAGTTCGAACTGGCGGAGTGACCTGGCAGCGTTCATGGGTTTCCTTCTCGCTCATGCGGGCGCGTCGTCGTCGATCTGCGTTGTCCTGTTGTGCATTCGGAACCGGATCCGTTGGCGGATTGGGCGCGGTGCGATCGGCTGTCCGGCCATGGCCCACTCCGGGCCCGCCGCGGGGGAGGATGGAGGCATGTCGAACACTGAGCAGCGACCCTGGACGGCGAACTACCAGCCCGGCGTGCCCGCGGAGATCGAGCTGCCGACCGAGTCGCTCGTGGAGATGCTGGAGCGGTCGGTGAGAGAGGCCGGCGACCGTCCGGCGATGGAGTTCTTTGGACGCCGCACGAGCTACACCGAACTCGGCGAGCAGGTCGACCGGGCGGCCGAGGGGCTGCGCCGCCTGGGGGTGCGTTCCGGCGACCGGGTGGCCCTCATCCTGCCGAACTGCCCGCAGCACGTGGTCGCGTTCTATGCGGTTCTGCGCCTCGGCGCGGTCGTGGTCGAGCACAACCCGCTGTACACCGCGCGGGAGCTTCGTCACCAGTTCGAAGACCACCAGGCACGGATCGTGATTGCGTGGGACAAGGTCGCGGCCTCCCTCGCCGCGCTCCCGGCCGACATCGAGATCGACCACATCGTTTCCGTCGACCTGCTCGAGGCGTTCCCGGCCGTGAAGCGCCTCGCGCTTCGACTGCCGGTGACGCGCCTGCGCGAGGCAAGGGCGGCGCTCTCCGGGCCAGCGCCCGGCACGATCCACTGGAAGAGGCTGCTTCGCGACGGCCGCATCGACCCGGCACATCCGCGCCCCGAAGTGGGAGACCTCGCCGCGATCCAGTACACCTCCGGCACCACCGGCCGGCCGAAGGGGGCCATGCTGAGCCACTTCAACCTGTACGCCAACGCACTGCAGGGGGAGGCGTGGATGCACGGCGCCGAGTACCGCAAGGAGGTTTTCTACGCGATCCTGCCGATGTTCCACGCGTTCGGCATGACGCTGTACCTGACGTTCGGCATCCGCAAGCAGGGGCTGCTGGTGCTCTTCCCCAAGTTCGAAGCCGACCTGGTGCTCGATGCCATGAAGAAGTCGCCGGCGACGGTGTACTGCGCGGTGCCGCCGATCTACGAGCGCACCGCCATGGCCGCGAAGGAGCGGGGGATCTCGCTCCGCTCGTGCCGGTTCTGCATCTCCGGGGCGATGAACCTGCCCGATCACGTCGTCGAGCTGTGGGAATCGGTCTCGGGTGGGCTGCTCGTGGAGGGATACGGGATGACGGAGTCGTCTCCGGTCGCGCTGGGCAACCCCTTCCACCCGACCCGCCGCACCGGCACCATCGGGGTGCCGTTCCCTTCGACGTCGATGAAGGTGGTCGACCTGCTCGACCCCGCCGTCGAGGTGCCGCAGGGGGAGCCGGGCGAGCTGCTGATCGCGGGCCCGCAGGTGTTCCAGGGGTACTGGAACAACCCCGATGAGACCGCTAAGGCCCTGCTGCCGGGTGGCTGGCTGCGCACGGGGGACATCGTGACCGTCGACGCCGACGGCTTCACCACGATCGTGGACCGTGCGAAGGAGCTCATCATCACCGGGGGCTTCAACGTCTCCCCCTCCGAGGTGGAGTCGGCATTGCGACTGCACGACAGCATCGCCGATGCGACCGTGTTCGGCAAGCCGCTGGACCGGGGCGGCGAAATGGTCGTGGCGGCGGTCGAGCTGCGGCCGGGGTCCGAGCTCGACGAGGAGGCGCTGCGCGCGCACTGCCGCGAACATCTCGCGGCGTACAAGGTGCCTCGCCGAATCGTGGCCATCCTCGACACCCCGCGCTCCCTCCTCGGCAAGCCGCTGCGCAAGCAGACCCGCGAACGGGTGCTGCCGACGCTCTGAGCGCGGCGGTGGCGTCTCCGGCCCGCCTGGTCCGGGTCGCGCCTACTCGGTGTCGCGATCGTGGCGCCCTCGGCGCGGGGCGGCGGCGATCACGATCGCGAGCACGACCAGGTCGAGCACGATGAACGCGGCGAGCAGGGCGAGCCCGACGTTCGTGGAGCGCTCGTCCCGGTTCGTCGCTGCGACGAGAACGGATGCGGTGGTGATGAGCGTCGCCGTCACGTGCCCCCGCTTCCGTTCGCGCCGGATGGCGCGGAGCGCGGCATCCGGTCCGATCGCCTGCAGCCTACTCGCGGCCACCGCGCGCCGGGTGAGCGGCTGCGCAACGGGCGAGCGGCTGCGGGTGCCGAGCGGCTGCGGGTGCCGAGCGGCTGCGCGTGCCGAGCGGCTGCGCAACGGGCGAGCGGCTGCGCGTGCCGAGCGGCTGCGTCCGAGTCAGAACGAAAAGCCGAGTTCCTCCGGGTACTCGCCGAGCGCGGTGAGCTGCGTCGCGGCGGCCTGCAGGTGCGCGAGGGTCAGCCCGAGGGTACCCGGTCCGAAGCTCACGCGCGCGACGCCGAGCTCGGCCAGACGCGGGAGCGAGACCGACCCCGGCTTCGCGATGACAGAGACGAGCCCGTCGATCTCGTCGAGGGCGCGCTTGACCTTGTCCTCGGTTCCGAGCCCGAGCACGAACGCGACATCCGCACCCGCCGCAAGGTAGGCGTTGGCGCGCACGATCGCGTCGTTCCAGTCGTCCGGGTTTCCGGCGAGAGCGTCGACCCGCGCGTTGATCACGAGCGGCACCCCCGACTTGTCCGCGGCGGTGCGCGCGGCGGCGACGCGCGCGACGGCGGTGTCGACGTCGAAGAGGGGCGCCTTGGGCTGGCCGACGCTGTCCTCGATGTTGATGCCGGCGGCACCGCCCGCGATGAGCCGGGCGACGTTGGCCTCGACGCCGGCGGCGACCGGCGAGTAGCCCTTCTCGAAGTCGACGCTCACCGGCAGCTCGACCGAGTCGATGATGAGGGAGGCCGCCGCGATCGCCTGGTCGATCGTGAGTCCCTCGCCGTCGTGCACACCGTGGGCCTCGGAGACCGAGTGGCTCGCGGTCGCGAGCGCCCTGACGCCGGGGGCGCCCGCGACGATGCGGGCCGTGATCGAGTCCCACACGTTCGTGACGATGAGCGGAGTGCCGGGCACGTGGAGCGAGCGGAGGAGTTGTGCCTTCTTGATGGTCTTTTCGATAGTCATGGTCTCAGGTAATCAACGTCGGCGAGAATTCCTTACCCCGCGCAGGTGGTTCGCAGGTTCGGGCCCGAAACCCGCCGATCGCCGGGATCGAGTCGAAACTGGGAGTTGAGCCGTGACGACTCAAGTTTTGACCCGCCGACTTGACAGTCGGCATGGGGGTGCTTCAAACTTGACACAGCGAGGCTCAAGTGCGATCCGTTCCTCGCGACCGACCAAGAAGGAGCAGTGAGCACACTATGGCTCGAGCAGTAGGAATCGACCTCGGAACCACCAACTCGGCACTCGCCGTACTCGAAGGCGGTGAGCCCACCGTCATTGCGAACGCCGAAGGGTTCCGCACGACGCCGTCCGTCGTGGCCTTCACGAAAGATGGCGAAGTGCTCGTCGGCGAGACCGCGAAGCGCCAGGCCGTCACGAACGTCGACCGCACCATCTCCAGCGTCAAGCGCCACATGGGCACCAACTGGACCGCGGCCGTCGACGACAAGAAGTACACCGCGCAGGAGATCTCCGCGCGCATCCTCGGCAAGCTCAAGCGCGACGCCGAGCAGTACCTCGGCGAGGCCGTGACCGACGCCGTCATCACCGTTCCCGCGTACTTCAACGACGCCGAGCGCCAGGCCACGAAGGACGCCGGTGAGATCGCCGGCCTCAACGTGCTGCGCATCATCAACGAGCCGACCGCCGCGGCCCTCGCCTACGGCCTCGACCGAGGCAAGGAGGACGAGCTCATCCTCGTCTTCGACCTCGGCGGCGGAACCTTCGACGTGAGCCTGCTCGAAGTGGGCAAGGACGACGACTTCTCGACCATCCAGGTGCGTTCGACCGCGGGCGACAACCGCCTCGGCGGCGATGACTGGGACGGCCGCGTCGTCGACTACCTCGTGCAGAAGTTCAAGGACACCACCGGGGTCGACGTCTCAAAGGACAAGATCGCCAAGCAGCGCCTCAAGGAGGCCGCGGAGCAGGCGAAGAAGGAACTGTCGTCGCAGACCTCGACGACGATTCAGCTCCCCTACCTCTCGCTCACCGAGAACGGCCCGGCGAACCTCGACGAGACGCTCACCCGCGCCAAGTTCGAAGACCTCACCAAGGACCTGCTCGACCGCACCAAGAAGCCGTTCCAGGACGTCATCAAGGAGGCCGGGGTCAAGGTCGAGGAAGTCGCGCACGTCGTGCTCGTCGGCGGATCGACCCGCATGCCCGCCGTCGCCGACCTCGTCAAGCAGCTGCTCGGCGGCAAGGAAGCGAACAAGGGCGTCAACCCGGACGAGGTCGTCGCCGTCGGCGCGGCACTCCAGGCTGGCGTGCTGAAGGGCGAGCGCAAGGATGTGCTCCTCATCGACGTCACCCCCCTGAGCCTCGGAATCGAGACCAAGGGCGGGATAATGACCAAGCTCATCGAGCGCAACACGGCCATCCCGACCAAGCGCAGCGAGACCTTCACGACCGCGGACGACAACCAGCCGTCCGTCGCGATCCAGGTCTTCCAGGGCGAGCGCGAGTTCACCCGCGACAACAAGAACCTCGGAACCTTCGAGCTCCAGGGCATCGCCCCGGCGCCGCGCGGAGTTCCCCAGGTCGAGGTGACCTTCGACATCGACGCCAACGGCATCGTGCACGTGTCCGCCAAGGACAAGGGCACGGGCAAGGAGCAGTCGATGACGATCACCGGCGGCTCGTCGCTGCCGAAGGAAGACATCGAGCGCATGGTGCGCGAGGCCGAGGAGCACGCCGCGGAAGACAAGCAGCGTCGCGAGGCCGCCGAAACCCGCAACACGGCGGAGCAGCTCGCCTACTCGACCGACAAGCTCATCAAAGAGAACGACGAGAAGCTTCCGGACGACGTCAAGTCCGAGGTGCAGGCCGATGTCGACGCGCTCAAGACGGCCCTGGCCGGCGACGACGACGCGGTCATCAAGACGGCGTTCGAGAAGCTCAGCGAGTCGCAGCAGAAGATCGGCCAGGCCCTCTACACGCAGAGCCAGGCCGCCCCGGAGGCCCCAGCCGAAGAGGCTCCGGCGGAGGGTGGCAACGACGAGGACATCGTCGACGCCGAGGTCGTGGACGACGAGCCGGAGAAGAAGTAGCCGATGGCTGACAAGAATCGCAAGAAGCCAGGGGAAGAGCCGGTCGATCCGGCCGGGCAGCCCAGTTCCGAGCCACACTCGGAAGACGGCGACACGGCCGATGTCGACGGCATCGAGGAGCTGATCCAGGCCGAGGATGCCGACGTCGAGGTCTCGACGTCGGCCGCCCCAGCCGGGTCGGAGCCACTGAGCGATGACGACCTCAGCGTCTTTGTGCAGGCCGAGCAGGACCTGCTCGCCGACATGCGGAACGACATGAAGCGCGCCCAGGCGGAGCTCGTGAACTTCCGGATGCGCGTCGAGCGGGATCGGGTCGCCAACCGGGAGGCGGTGATCGCGGAGGTCCTCCGCTCGCTGCTACCCGCGATGGACGACCTCTCGCGCGCCGAGAGTCACGGCGACCTGGTCGAAGGCAGCCCGCTCGCCCTCGTCGCGCAGAAGCTGCGCGGTGGGTTCGAGAAGTACGGGCTGCGCGTGGTGGGAGAGAAGGGCGAGCCGTTCGACCCCAACTTCCACGAGGCCCTCGTGCAGCTGCCGTCCGCCGACGTGACGGTGAACACCGTCGCCGACGTCATCGAACCGGGCTACGCACTCGGCGACCGCCTCATCCGCGCCGCCAAGGTCGCTGTTCACGTTCCTGCCGAATAAGGAGTCCCATGGCTAGCCAGGACTGGTTCGACAAGGACTTCTACGCCGTTCTCGGCGTCGCGAAGGACGTCTCGCCGGCCGAGCTGAAAAAGGCCTATCGCAAGCTCGCGCGGCGGTACCACCCGGATGCGAATCCGGGTGATGCCGCCGCAGAGGCGCGGTTCAAGGAGATCAGCGAAGCCAACACGGTGCTCGGCGACCCCGAGCAGCGCCAGGAGTACGACCAGATGCGCGCCATGGGTCCCGGCCGGCCGCGATTCACGGCCGGTGGCGGAGGCCAGGGCGGCGGGTTCGACGACGTCTTCGGCGGCATGTTCGGCGCCGGCGGCCAGCGGCCCGGATACTCGACCGCGGGCACCGGCGGTGCCGGCGGTGCCGGCGGCGCTGGCCGCGCAGGCGGGTTCGACGACATCTTCGGTGGCATGTTCGGCGGCGGCGGCTTTGGCCAGTCGACCGGCGGATTCCGCGGCACGGGCGCCCCGACCAGGGGGCGCGACTACACGGCGTCGACAACGCTTGACTTCGCAACGGCCATCAAGGGCGACACGATCAAGCTCCAGCCGTCCGATGGACGGCCGATGAACGTGAAGATCCCGGCCGGCGTCGCCGACGGGCAGAAGATCCGCATCAGGGGCAAGGGCGAGCCGAGCCATGACGGCGGCCAGGCGGGCGACCTCGTGCTCACCGTCGCGGTGCGCAAGCATCCGGTCTTCGAACGTGACGGCCTCAACCTGCGGGTCGACGTGCCGGTCACCTTCATCGAGGCCACCCTCGGTGCCACGATCGAGGTGCCGACCCTCGGCGGGGAGCCCGTTCGGCTTCGCGTCGCGCCGGGAACCCCGAGCGGCCGCGTGCTGCGCGTGAAGGGTCGCGGCGTCGAGACGACCAAGGGAACCGGCGA
>Ga0105047_10003986_pt1 | contig 25886 bp, 27 predicted proteins | sample MAT04_FD_78384 | JGI IMG/M metagenome (GOLD analysis project Ga0105047, IMG submission 78384) | Freshwater microbial communities from Lake Fryxell liftoff mats and glacier meltwater in Antarctica - MAT-04 (megahit assembly) | ecosystem: Environmental > Aquatic > Freshwater > Ice > Liftoff...
AAAAATCATTGATAATTTTTGAGCGTGGCGGATTTCCTCCCCAGACCCTTCCATCCGCCACGCAGAATATAGATTCCCCGCCACCCCAGGTCATGTAATGACCTGTATCCGCCTGAGGCTTCGTGTCTCCTGCCTCTGCTCGCCGAGATTTTGTATTCCCCCCGCCGAGCCACAAACAATCACTATATGGAGGCGAGCAGGCCAGAGAGACACTTCACGATTATTCTCGGGAACAGGAGTCAGGCGGATAGCCCCGCCAACGGCGGGGCGGGTGGCGGGCACGATTTCAGGGCTTTGTGGGTTTTATGGATTTTTCGCCAGCAAAGGTGCAACTTTGCTGATAAAATGAGTTCTGATTAACTGATATAAGGGCTCCAAAAAATAAACACGAGGACATTGTTGAGGCACTTTCACCTTTGGAATACATGCACATTAAACCTGAATTCTAGGTGGAATTGCAACACCTAGCTCCTCCTTTCTGAATTATAGTTTATAAATACTTCTTGTGGCGTGTCGTAGTCTAAACACTTCTTGGGTCGGCTGTTGATCTCCCAAACCATGTCATCAAGGTCTTCTTGAGTCAGGTTTTGGAAGCTTGTTTTCTTGGGAAGATAACGCCTCAACAAACCATTAGTATTCTCGTTAGTTCCCCGCTGGCATGAGCTGGAGGGATTGAAAAGATATTCTGTTGAGCTTGCACAGTTGCCTCTGACTGCCTTAGCTTCTGCTGCAATCGCAATATAGTCACCCCGGGTCATGTTGCGAGAAAACTCACGAGAGATAACTGATGGGGATCTTTTTAGCCTCCTTCCCATTTCCCTGAGGTGTTGCATTTCCGTTTAGAACTCAAGAGATGACGGGAGTATGTAAAATTAGTGCTAAAATATTCGTCGTACTATGAAAAAAGTATTAATGTGTAGACCAAACTATTTTCGTGTAGATTATTCAATAAATCCTTGGATGAAAATTGGCTCAGTAAATCAACCCAATGCCGTAGTGCAATGGGGAAAACTTGTTAATGAATATCAAAAGCTGGGTCTGGAGGTTTCGATTATTGACCAAGTCGAGAAATTTCCCGATATGGTTTTTGTAGCTGATCAAGGAATACTAATTGATAACTCGACAATACTACTTAGTAGATTTAGATATCAAGAACGAAAAGACGAAAGTGAGGTATATTCGAAGTGGTATCAAGATAATGGATATACAGTAAAACGACTACCAGAAAACTTGTATTTCGAAGGTAATGGAGAATTACAAAGATGGCGAGATATTTTATTGATAGGGACTGGTTTTAGAACAACTGAGCACGCCGCACATACTGTAGGTAAAATACTAAGTAGGGAAGTGATGTCGCTAGAACTAATTGACGAGCGATTCTATCATCTTGATACTTGCCTGATGGTGTTAAATAGCGATACTGTCTTCTATTACCCTAGTGCATTTTCTTTAAAATCAATTAGTGATTTACAATCTCGCATCCCTAATTTAGTAGAGATTAATGACCAAGATGTAATAAATTTTGCTTTAAATAGTGTGGTTGTAGAATCTACGGTAGTAATGCAGGTTGGTAGCATTGAAATGCGTGCGAAAATAAATGAACTTGGATACCGTGTTATCGACTTAGATGTGAGCGAATTTATCAAAGCTGGCGGTGGAGCACATTGTCTAACTGGGTATTTGAGTAATTAATACTAGTTGGTTTCCCCAACAAAGATGTGTCTTTTTGATATATTAGAATAAGGACTTACGTGTGAGTGTGTAGGAATTGGACTTGAACAGGAATACGGCTGGGCAATCCTCGAGGAGGAAGCGCTGGAAATCCTGGTAAATTTCTTTGCGAAGCTTTTGATCTGAAGTGCGACGACCATCTTCGAGTAGTTTGTCGATCTTGAGATTGCTAAAGTGGGTAAAGTTGGTAGCCTGCGTCGAGTGCCAGATCGAGTATTGATCTGGATCGACAGGGGGTGTAAAGTCGGCAAGGAGAATCTGATAATCACTGCTGACGTTGGATACCACTTTAACATCTACCAAGATACCCAGAACTTCTCTCCATGAATCGGCAATGCTTTCGGCCAAGTCAAGATATTGAAGCATGGTTTTGAGCTCGAGTTTCTGAGAGCTCGGATCTTTAATATCCTGCGCAAATAAAGTCTTGGCGCGAGTGGGGTCATAGCCATATTCTTTAACTAAGCTGTTGTATGCCCAGGATGACTTATCAATTGGTGAAATTGAGCGTTCATGACCAAAATTTTTATCTTTGATCGCATAAGCCAAAGCTTGTCTGGCCGGTTTACTAGCTAAAATAACATCGTTATTGTTGAAAAATAAAACACTTTGCTGATTTTGAGAGTCAATATTTGCTTCGAATAGATTAACCGGATCATTTTTAATAGAGTCAGATACGAATGAGAGTTTTTCAATCGCGTCTATCTCCCCTAATTTGTAGGCAGTGATACTGCTGGTTTCTGTTGGATAAAACTTGTAAATACGACGCTCATTTACGCTCTCCAGGGTCATAGATTGCAAGACACCACTATAGACTTGCGTCTTGGAAAGGCGAAACTCTCCTGTGCCTAGCTTGTTCTTTTTAATCAAGGGACGAGATACGGCGGTCAAGAATGGAGAAAAGGGCTCTTTGAGGCGAAAAGTGATGGTATTATCTCCTGTCTCTACTTCAACATCCTTAAAATTGTAAGTTATATCAACTGGAGTAAGCGATGTACCATCATGCCATTTAATGGTGTTATCGAGCGTGAAGATATAGGTTTTACCATCATCTTTGATCTCCCAAGACTTGGCCAACTCACCTTTCACTTTTCCATCCATACTAATTGAGACAAGACCTTTGCTCATCATGCCTTGAATATCGCTGGGGAAAGTCTCAAAGCTATATTTGCCTACCCTAGCGAGTCTGATAGTATTTTTTGGGGTGGGAATGTAGCGAGCGAATAGAAAATAAATTAAAACTAGTGAAAGAACGATCAGAGTGGTGCGGATAATAATTTTGCTATGCCTCTCTAGAAAACTTTGGGTGACCCAGTAATATCGACGTATAGCTTTGAACATAATATTTAGATCGCGTTGGCGATGGCAAAAGCGACAAAAAGAATCGAAACAACGATTGTGGCATAAAAGAGCGTTCTTTCCATACCTCGTTTGGCGTGATAACTAGTAGAGCCACCTAACACGCCAGAGAGACCAGTACCTTTGGCTTGTAGAATAATCAAAAGAATGAGGCAAATGGAAATAATGATCTGCGTAGTTAGGATAAACATATTAGTCTTGATTGCCAAATAAAGTAGCGATTAATGAATAAGTTAGACTCATAAGGAGTGATGCCAAAACGAGAACCCAAAACAAATTCAAATCACCAGATGGGATAGAAATAATATTGGAAAGATATCCTGGGTAGGTAAAGGCCATAATGTTGATGCCGTCATAGATTAAATCAAACAGGTATAAGACCAAGACATTGCTCAGCCATCGGAAAAGACCCAGAGTGAGGAGGTTGATTGGAAGTAATAAAAGTTTGATAATAGGCGATAAAAAGAAATTGAAAATGACAAAAACGAGTGAGGCTATTAAATACGCCGACCAGTTATTGTCTATTTTGAATCCAGCCAGAAAATATCCAGCTACATAGAAGCTGGCGGTCGTCGATAAAAGACTGACAATAATTTTACGCATATTTGTTTGATCTTATCATAAAGTGAACTAACTTGATTAGCTGGAAGTGAAAATTCGCCATAAGGTGGCAAGTAACCTACTTGATCGTTGATGATCGCCACGTTGCCGGTATTTACAATTATCTTACCCCTCGTTTCTGCGGTAGTGATTATCTCTGGAATATCCGTTGCAATCTCGACCATAATATATTTATCACTTGGATTGGATTTATACGCCCCAGCGGGGAGTGGGTAACTGTCTTCTTGGCCATGCCTGACAAAGGTGATATGACTAAAATCGAGTTTGTTAAAATAATCGATACCACCGGTAGTATTGCCCCAGGTAGGATCTACAGAAATCCACGTTTTTTTGTCTTTATCATAATATTCTGGCCAAGCATGAAGAAAATCGGAGCCACTATTTTGAGGTTGTAGCACCGCATTTTTGGTGTATCCATAGCCGTTAATTTCCCGTGTCGCAATATTTTCTGATCTTGCTAGCGAGACAAAGACATCAGTAAATTCGGTGCAAAGAATACTATTTTTTAGGACAAGGGCCTTAGTTGCACCTTGCCTTTGCCAGTTACCATTTAAGCCTTTAAAGTTGTAGGTAAAATTGGAAACAAGATAGTTGTAGATATTTTCAGGTGTTTTTAGTTGAGCGGATAAATCCTGAATGGAGGTTGAATTAGTATCCCAATATTTAGAGTGCGGTGTTTTGATAAAATCGGTCTGGCTTGGGTCAGGTAAAGAAGGCGTGGGTAAAACAGTCACATACAAACTGGCCAATATGATCATTTTTTCTTGAGGCTTGAGATTGTAGGTAGCCAACCAATTACCATCGGAATCAAGGCGAATATTAAGTGGTTCTGGTTCGATATTATCGAGAATAACTGACTGATAGGGAGTGTCAGGTGGAAGAGCGAGCTCGGATACCCCTGATTTTAGTTCTTTATTTTTGAGTTCGTAGGTCAAATTAAGATGATATGTAACTGATTTGCCAAACAGTAGAGTTAGCGAGTCATTTTGGTGACCGAGAAAAGTATAGGTATTAAATACTCCGTCTGGCTCAGTTTTATTTGGAAGCGGATAGATAAAACTGGGTTTATCAGATTGCCCCTCTACTCTCACTACCCGAGTGTAGCTCTCAGCCTCATTGGCCTTGGCGAGACGGGGTACATTGATCGTCATAGTATCACCAATTATTTCGACTACATCGTCGGTTTGGTAACTCAATGTAATAACTTTCTCTTGATCTTTGCCGATAGATGGTTTGATAAAAATAAGATGCATTGTCGTGACTCCATTTTGAATGGTTGTGTCTGTATCTAGACTCCCATTCTCATCGGAGGCAGTAATACCACTTAATTTTTCCCCACTTGTTGCGATCGTATAGTCGGTGGCATAGATATGGGCTAAGTTATTTTTTAAGGTAATTTTGTGAGTAACGGTAGATAATCCCTCCTGGTTAATGGTGTATTCTGAGTAAAAGGAAGTCGTAAATTCGGAAATGGCGAGTACTTTTGGTGTAAAAAGTACAAAATATAGACAATAAGGTACTAAGATAAAAAGTTTTTTCATAATTATTAGAATACCATGGTATTGACATGCGGGGAATATTTGGGTATTCTGGTAATAGATCTTTAATTATAATCTTACTAGGAGGAAGTATGCCAATTACATTATACAAACGTCAAAAACAAATCTTAGATTTCATTGGTCAATATATTCAAAAATTTGGCACCTCTCCTACTCTCCAAGAAATTGCTAATTCACTAGGTGTCTCATCCCTGGCTACTGTGCATGAACATCTGCAAACCTTAGTTAAAAAAGGAGTTATCCGAAGATTTGAAGGAGCGGTACGCGGAATTGAGATAATCGACTCTAAAATTGGTGAAATAATTGATGGTATCGAACTGCCAATCCTAGGATTTATTGCAGCTGGATCCCCTATCCAACCCATGACCGATCCAAACGCAACTTTAAAAGTAGCTTCTTCGATGTTGTCTGGTAAAAAAAGATCATACGTTCTACAAGTAAAGGGTGATTCGATGATTGAGGAGGGAATACTCGACGGCGACTTTGTGGTGATTGAGGAAAAGAAGGAAGCAAGAGACGGCGAGATAGTGGTGGCACTCCTCGACAATGGTTTGGCAACTTTGAAGAAATTTTTTAAAGAAGCGACCAGAATCCGCCTGGAACCAGCTAATTCCACTATGCGACCGATTTATGCGGCAAATGTGACTATCCAAGGAGCGGTGGTTGGGCTCGTGCGACGCTTTGGACAGTAAACTATTTGAGATGTAGTATTTTGAGCAATTTGGCAATAATATTGTCGTCTTGGCGTTGTTTGTAGAAGAAAATGGCCAGAGCTACCAGAAGGACAAAAATAATCAAGTAGCCAATTTTCTCAACACTACCCAACCCTTCGTTGAGGGACTCGAGCGCGCCTATACTAGTGGCCCCAAGATAAAGGTAAAAATAGTTGCGAATGGCATATCCTACGGCAGTAGTCCAGAAAAAAGTCGTGAGCTTAATTTTTAGTAAGCCAGAAATAATTGAGACAGGAGCGGTAGGAATGATTGGAATAGCACGAAGAGCAAGCATTACTAGATCATCTCTCCAACCTCCAGACAATTGGCTACCCATTTTTTCGACGTCCTTGTGGCTAACCCCCACGAACTTGCCAAATTTACCCAGAACTAGATCCTCGGCCTTGTCTGATACGACGTAGACAACGTATGAAGCCACGGTTTTGGCGAGGGAGCCAATAACAGCCAAATACACTAGTGTGAGCCAATGAGAGCCAGCAGAGGCAGAGAGGGATCCAGCGAGTGTCATGATTAGAGGGGAGGGAATGGGAGCAATGATCTCCTCGATAGCTGCACCAACGGTTACAAATATTGGGAGGGGGACAGTTTGGGAGAATGCATGGAGATACTCTATAATAGGTGTAAATATTTGCGACATAAGGAATAGTATACATGAGCGGGACTTTATATGTAATTGGCACACCGATAGGAAATTTGGGGGATATTACGCTTCGCCAAATTGAGACGTTTGAAAAAATTGAAGTGCTTTTCTGTGAGGATAGTCGCGTCAGTTCCCGCTTAGTCAATCATTTAATGGCCAAAGGGCTTCTGACTAAAAAACCACGCTATGTCCCCTATAACGAATTTAACGAAGATCGAATATTTAGTCAGATAGTCCAGATGGTAAGGGACGGGATCATGGTGGGGCTAGCAACTGATGCTGGGATGCCTGCTATCTCGGACCCAGGATACAGAGCAATTAGGGGATGTCTGGATGCTAATCTAAGCGTACAGGTGATCCCAGGACCTACAGCACTGACCACTGCCCTACCCTGGTCTGGAATAGGTGGGGAGGTCGCGACTTACTTAGGATTTTTACCTAAAACCAGTGGCAAGGCAATGAAAATACTGCAAGCTGCAAAAAATATGATGGAAGAACTTCCATCGACCCGAGTGGTATTGTATGTTTCGCCTCACCGACTGCTGAAAGATCTTGTGCATATTAAAGAGGTGTTTGGCAAAGAGACACACGCCGTGCTTCTGAGAGAGTTAACTAAACAATTTGAAGAAAGGGTTGAGATGAATGTTGACTCATTGAGTGAGAAATATACTAAGAACAAAGTCAAGGGTGAATTGGTACTAATACTCTCAAAGTAGGGCGCGACCAGACATCGAAGAGGGTTTGTTGATTCCTAAAATCTTCAAAATTGTAGGTGCTACATCAGCCAAAATTCCCCTTCCCAGGGATCGACCTTGATTAAGATAGCGATGACCAACAATAAGTAGTGGAACAGGGAAACTGGAGTGCTCGGTATCGACTCCGCCGTGGTCCAGACTAATGAGTTCTTCGACATTGCCATGGTCTGCGGTGATTAGCATGGTCGTGTCATCTTTTTGCATAATCTTGTCATAGACTCGCCGTATACAAGTATCAACATAAGTACAAGCTTTGATGGAGGCTTCGAGATTGCCCGTATGGGCGACCATATCGGGATTGGGATAGTTGATGACAATCAAATCGTAGAGATCGCTAGTGATGGCAGATAAGAGTTTCTCAGTCTGCTCAGGACCTGACATCTCTGGTTGAAGATCATAAGTTGGAACCTTTGGGGAAGGTGTAATTTTGACATCTTCGCCGGGGAAAGCAAGCTCACGCTGACCGTTAAAATAATAGGTGACAAAACGTTCTTTCTCTGACTCGGCGAGTTTGAGCTGACGGCGACCAGCCAGGGCTATCACTCTAGAGAGTGGCATCTCAACAAACTCGGGGGGGAAGCCAATTTCGACGGGGAGATTTTTTTCATACTCGGTCATAGTGACAAAACAAAGACCAGTTGGCTTACTTGGTCGCTCAAAAATGTTGACTGGGGGCAAAGTCTCAACTAAATGAGATTTGTTGTATTTAACACTAAAGGGGTCAAACGACTCGATGTGGTGGACAAAGTCGGAATCAGACATGGTAAGAGCCCGAGTCAATTCACGTGGCCTGTCGATACGATAATTAAAAAAAATAACTGAGTCACCTGATTCAATCCGGGGACAAATTGAGCCGTTATATTCAGGAAAAATCGGAGTGATAAATTCGTCGTTTTGTTTGGAGGCGTGTTTTTGATTGATAGTGGAGAGCAAATTGAGTGACTTTTCTCCGACTCCAGAAACGAGGGCGTCGTAGGCAACTTTGATTCGCTCCCAACGATGATCACGATCCATCGCGTAGTAGCGACCGATGACTGTGGCAATTTGACCGATACCAATTTCTTTAATCTGAGACTGAACTTGCTCGATATACATGGGGGAGGAAGTGGGTCCAGAGTCACGTCCATCGGTTATTAAATGAAGATACACTTTGGTGAGTCCCGACTGTTTGCAAAGCCTCATGAGGGCGTATAAATGTTCGTTGCTAGAATGAACCCCACCTTGACCGATCAGTCCAAGTAGATGCATATTAGTGTTATTAATTTTGGCATTATCAATCGCTTTCAGAAAGGCCTTGTTGTTGTAATAGCTACCAGAGGTAATGGACATATTGATACGAGGTAAATCTTGGTAAACAATACGCCCGGCCCCGATGTTTAGATGTCCCGTTTCAGTGTTGCCATCTTCTTTATTTGGTAGTCCCACGGCTTCACCTGAGGCGACGAGCTCGGCGTGGGGGAAAGCGATAGTCAACATATCCATGGTGGGAGTATGGGCAAGCTTGATGGCATTGCCGGGATAGTCGGGCCCTATTCCCCAACCGTCAAGAATAATTAAAACTGCACGAGATTTTTGCATGTATACATAGTACATCAAAATACAGGTTGGCGAGACATGCCTAGCCTTTAGGGATTATTTGTTAGAGATGTTGAGATAAGATTCTATTTCAAGTAGCCGATTATACTTGGCTACCCGCTCTCCCCGATCAGGAGCTCCAAATTTGGCGTAGTTAGTACCCATGCCAACCGCAAAATCAGCGATAAAGAAATCATTGGTTTCACCTGATCTGTGAGAGGTAATCGTAGTGATATTGTTCTTTTGGGCGAGATGTATCAGCTCGACTGTTTCGGTAATTGTGCCGATTTGGTTGGGTTTGACTATTACGGCGTTGCAACTCTTATTATCAATGGCTTTTTGTAATCGTTTGGCGTTGGTTGAGACGAGATCATCAGCGATAATCATCACACCACTGGGCAAAGTGGAGAGAAGCTTGTTCCAGCCTGCCCAGTCTTCTTGCTCGAGACCGTCTTCAATACCGAGTAAACTGTAGTCACGCATGAGGGTTTGGTAAAGGCTAATCATGCCGGCTTGATCCAGGGCTTTGGGAGAATCTTTTATACTGTATTTATTATCTTTCATAAATTCATCGGCGGCGACATCAAGTCCCAGAAAGAGGTCTTGTCCGAGTCGATAACGGGAATTTTTGACTACGAGTGCCATGAGCTCTAAGGCATCGGCATTAGTGAAGAGATTGGGAGCAAAACCACCTTCATCACCCACTGAATGAATAGCGTTGCGATGAATTAGCTCTTCACGTAAATTAACCCAAGTTTCACTGCCTGCCCGTAAAGCGTCTGAATAACTCATTTTAGTGCTGGGAATCACGTGAAATTCCTGAAAATCTAGATTACCGGCCCCGTGTTTGCCACCATTTATCAAGTTAAAAATTGGACCAGGGATTTGAAGCGATGCACCTGGTCGATAGCGCCCGCCAATATATTTAAAGAGTGGCAATTTGTAACTACTGGCGGATGCCTTTAAACAGGCAATCGAAACCGAAAGAATCGCATTTGATCCTAGATTGCTTTCATTACTGGTGCCATCCAAATTAATCATTAAAGCATCAATTTTTTCTTGTTGCGAAACTTCTAGGCCGATTAATTTGGGAGCGATGACGGTCATCACGTTGTGTACCGCTTTAAGTACTCCCTTGCCATGGTAGCGGGATATATCTCCATCACGCAACTCGATATCTTCGCTTTTACCATTACTAGCTCCCGAGGGAATTGAGGCGGTACCATATCCTCCAGAGTCGGTTAAAACTGAAGTTTCTATCGTTGGGCAAGAGCGTGAGTCGAGAATCTCACGAGCTATGATCTGGGTAATCTTTGGCATAATTTTAATGCCTACGAGTGGCTAATTTGCGTTCGGTGTCATAGAGAACTTGTCTGGTTTTATCGATCACGTCGGAAGTAACTGAGACACTAGTGACACCCTCTTTACATAAGAACTCAGCCACGTCGGGATGACTACTTGGGGCTTGACCACAAACTGAGACGGTAATACCGCGCTTGTGAGCGGCACGGATAATGTGCTGTAGGGCCCAAAGGACAGCGGGGTTGCGCTCATCGTAGTCGGAGGCGACTGTTTCGTTGTCACGGTCAGTACCAAGCATCAGCATGGTTAAATCATTGGTGCCCACGGAGATACCATCGATCCCTATATCAATAAATGAATCAAGTAAAATCACATTAACAGGTATCTCGACCATCATCCACAATTTAAATGTCTGAGTGCGAGAAAGACCACTGGCGATGACAATCTTCTTTACTTCCTGAAGCTCTTTTACGTTTCTGACAAATGGAATCATAAGGTGGAGATTTTTATACCCCATGACGTTGCGAACTTTTTTAATGGCCTCGAGCTCCAAATCAAAAACTGCCGCATCGTGAATGTAGCGGTAGGCACCGCGGTATCCAAGCATTGGATTAGGCTCTAATGGCTCGTAGTCCTCCCCACCTTTTAAGTGAGAATATTCGTTGGTTTTAAAGTCTGATGCACGATAAACTACCGGACGCTCCCCAAAGGCTGCGCATATTTTACCAATCCCTTCAGCCAGGGCATCGACAAAGACTTGGCTTTTCTTATCATGAATTAGTTTTTTTGGATGGATACCAATACCTGCCATCATAAACTCGGCACGCAATAGTCCGACTCCATCAACGTTTCTTTTGGCGATCTCCTCGGCTAGTTCGGGTTCGCCTAAATTGACGTATACTTTGGTGGCAGTTCTGAGGATTTGTGCTGGTGGGTGATACTGGATAACCTGAGGTTCGTAGTTGACAGAAGAGGCTTTGAGATTACTTTCATAAACTTTGCCACTGGCTCCGTCTACGGTAATAATGCGACCTTGTTTTAGTACGGTGGTGGCAGTTTTAGTGCCCACAATACAGGGGACACCAAGCTCGCGACTGACGATCGCGGCATGACTAGTTTGACCACCTTTATTGGTGACAATGGCTACAGCTTTTTTCATGGCTGGGACAAAGTCGGGAGTGGTCATATCGGTGACCAAGATATCGCCCCGCTTGATTTTGCCGATTTCTTTGGCGGACTTTAAAATATTAACAATACCAGTTACGACCCCGGGACTCGCTGGCTGACCTTCGAGAATCAACTTACCAGAGATTGGTTTGGCCTGAGTTTTGACTTCTTCGTTTTTGCTAGTTGTGGCATCGACGGTAGTAATTGGTCTGGTTTGCACGACATAAAGCTTGCCGTTTTCGATGGCCCACTCTGAGTCTTGGGGGAAGAAGTAATGCTTTTGTAACTGCTTGCCGAGCTTGGCTACGTCTTCGGCTTGTTTGTCACTTAGCTTACGTTTGTCCTGACGAGATTTGGGGACTTTTCGCTGAGTATTGCCCTCACCCTCTCTAACCATTTCGATGTCTTGGTGGACCACTTTGTGCTCGAGAAGTTTGAGCTCATTTTTATCTACTTCATAGTGATCGGGAGTAACGGATCCTTGGACAATATTTTCTCCAAGTCCCCAGATGGCTTCAATCACGATACGCGACTTGTCGTTGGTAACGGGGTTGATCGAGAACATGATGCCAGAGACGTCGGATTGAACCATTCGTTGCACAGGCACTGCTAGTGCTACTTTGAAATGATCAAACTTTTGCTGGACACGATAGTAGATGGCGCGAGGTTCAAATAGACTAGCCCAAGCTTTTCTGATATGGACGATAACTGAGGCATCACCGCGAACATTTAAATAAGTTTCCTGCTGACCGGCAAAACTGGCTTGAGGTAAATCTTCAGCAGTTGCTGAACTACGGACTGCAACCCAGGAGTCTTTGCCCAGTTTGTCGTATGATTTGTAAACTTGTTCTTCGATGTCTTTGGGAAAGGGAGATTTTTCGATCAAATCTTTGACTTGCTTGCTAGCTCGATTTAGGGCCACTGCATCTTCGACGTCTAACCCTTTAAGCATAGCTTTAATCTTGTCCTCTAGATTATTTTTATCGATCATGTGCTTGTAGGCGGAGGAAGTAACAACAAAGCCCTCGGGCACGGGAAATCCTGCTTGAGTCATCTCCCCCAGATTGGCACCTTTGCCACCGACTTTGTCGACGTCGTCTTTATCTATTTCGTGGAACCATAAAATATATTTTGGGGCAGACATACTCTCTAATATACGGTGTATCACGAAACTAGTAAACCCCTACAGAGTCTGATCCTGAAGGCTACTTGGCCATTTCAGATTTGAAGTAGTCCACGTTTGGGATTGGCGAGGGATCTATGCCATAAAGAATGGGGAGATAGCTGGCTACAAACTCGCCGATTTGGATAATCTCAAAAACCTGCTCGAGCATGCTGTCTGATGTTGCCAAAATCGAGTGGGCTTCGTATCCCTTTTGCTCGAGAAGATCTTTGGTGATCAAGACTCTTTTCTGGAGACGTGGGCTATAGAGGGCCGAGTTAAAGAGAAGAAAAATTGTCGTATCTTTGGCTAACCTGGGAAAACTGAGTGCTTCAAGATAATGATGATCAAATTCTGGTAGGTGCCACTCACTGGTTAAAACCTTGGCGTTTTCGTTGAGTTGGTTGTTGAATACGTGTGCAGCACCAACTAGATGTTCGGCGGCGATAAGTACTATATGTTTGTCAAAAGCTGAGAAAGCTAAATTTTTGGCTGTACTAGTCTCTGACTCGGGAGATAGTGCGGGCACCATCTGCTTGAGATTGCTAGCGATCCTAGTGAGTGACTCACTTTGATCTGCAATAAGACCTGCCTTGGCGAACAAAGCCAGCTGGCTAGCGATCCCATAGCCAATTGACATGCGAGGCTGATTGCAAGGATTGAACTTGGGATGGACTAGATACATTGGCCAATTGTTTTCTTTGGCTAACTCGGCCAATTTGCCCCCTGCCGTGATCACCATGACTTTGGCTCCCAGATCCTTGGCTTGTAAGGAAGCTGATAATGTCTCTTCGGTGGTGCCAGAATAACTAGAGAGAAGAACGAGAGTCTCTGAATTGACGTAGCCTGGGAGATCATAATGGGAGACTATTTCAAATGGGACTTGAAGCTGTAATTTAAAGACCGCTTTAATAACATGACTACCCAAAGCGCTTCCACCCATACCAGAGACAACTATATTTTTAATTTGTTTGTAATCGTTGGGGATTACAATGGCCTTGGTTTGCTCCAAGGCATCGAGGATTTGATCTCCCAATGCCTCGACACTACCCAGGACGTTGCTTTTGTCGAGTTCTCTAATTTTGGCGCGTGAGTCTAGTACTGAGGTCATATATTTAGCTCCTAATAAGTGATAATACTTCGTCTCGCTTTTCCTCCATTGTGGACTGATCTATTGCCTCAAGATTAAGTCGAAGTTTGTTTTCTGTATTGCTAGGTCGAACGTTAAACCAATAGTTATCATATTCAAGAGTAATACCATCAAGAGTTGAACTATTTTTAGCATCGTGATATTTTTGGCTAATTTCCTCAATTTTTCCAACCTTATCTGTTACGAGAGAGTTTATTTCTCCTGAATGAACATATTTTTTGAGTGGTCTAACGATATCTGCCACCGATTTATTTTGTAAAGAAATATACTCTAAAAATTTCAATACAAAAGCAAATGGAGCTTCGAAGGTACCATAGCTAAATTTATAAAAATAATGACCAGAAGATTCACCGCCAAAAATTGCATCATTTTTTATCATGGATTCTTTAATTAAAGAGTGTCCAACCCGAGTGACTAGTGGCTTACCACCTGCTTCTAGAATCATATCAAGCGTAATTTTACCTGGTCTAATATCATATCCAACCGTTGCTCCTGGATGCTCACGGAGTGCAATTTGAGCCATAATTCCTCGCAAAATTTCTTGACGAATTATTTGACCCTCGTTATCGATAAAAAAGTATCTATCACCATCTCCATCAGGCACAATGCCTAGATCTGCATGACTATTTAAGACTGCCTCCATGGTTGGTTTGAGATTTTCATCCACTAGTGGATCTGGTTGATGTGCCGGAAAGCTACCGTCAAGCTCAAAATTAAGTTTAATTATTTCACAGTTCAGCTTTTCAAATATTTTTGCTGTATCTAATATGCCCATGGAATTACCTGCATCGATGACAATTTTAAATGGCTTAATTTTGGTAATATCAATATTTAATTCACCTATCTGAGATTGATATAAGTCGTTTAAAACGTTGTCCTTAGTCGACAACTTCCCAGGATTGTGAGATTTTTGAGGCTGAATCTTTAGCATTATGTCTCTGAGGTCGTATATTCCAGTATCTTCACTGACTGGTACACCATTTTTTCTAACGATCTTAAAGCCATTATCGTCTTTGGGGTTGTGTGAGGCAGAAACTTGAATCCCTCCATCACAACCGTAAAAGGCTGATGCGAAATACATGGTAGGGGTAGAAGCAAGCCCGATATCAATGACGTTTACTCCACTATCTAGCAGGCCTTGGACGAGGGATTGATGGAGCTGTGGACTAGATAGACGCATATCGCGACTGACGAGAACCGTTAAATCATCTTTCTTTTCTTCTGATTGTCGCAGATCTGCAAAAGCAAAGCCTAGTTTGTAGGCAAAGTCTTCGTTGATTGAAGTTGGATACACTCCACGGATGTCATATGCTTTAAAAACAGTTGGATCTATATTCATATATCTCCTTCTTCCTAATTAAGACCTTTATCCTAATTGTTCTAGTAGTAATAAGTCAAGGTGATCTAAGTAGCTCAACTTGGAGCGGCCGGTCTTGATCAAAAAATCAATCCTGAGAAGTTCGCCAAGAAATAATTCAAGTTTTTTGGTGTCCCAGCACACAGCCTGACTTTTGAGTTTGCCGATTTGCCAGGGAGCAAATTTGGGGCTAGTCCCCGTTTTGATCATAATAAGATAACTGATTTGACGGGCGATCATGGTAAAGGCAATAATATCCTCGGTGCCTGCGACAGTTTGGTGTAGGAGATCTAGCGCTTGTTGATAGTTACCGGGCTCCAAACTCTCCATTAGTGTAAAGAGAGCTGTAGGAGCCTTGGAGTGGCTAACTTTGGCTTTGGCTAATTTGGCAAGATTGGGTTTGGTAATCTCCTTTTTGTCCCAAAGCAAAATGCTTTTACTGCCTCCATAGCTTGCAAGTAAGTCTAGGCAAGTATCTTTGTCTGTGGAGCGAAGACGACAAAGAAGATTTTCGATCACGATGGTTTCGACGGAGAATAAGCTCTCGGTGGCTAGGATTGAATCTAGATCCTTTGGGAAAAGTTTGTCACCTTCGAGGATACGAATTTCATGGCCGGCCGACTTGTCTTTTTTTACCGCTTCTTGCAACAATTTTCTGGACGTTCCTATACCTTCGCCATGAAAAATTTGAATCATAATTAATTAACGACGAGGTCGTCCCCTACCATAATGCCTTTTTCTACTGCCCAACCTGTGGGAGTCTCTAAAACCATGTTGATAGGTAGTTTTGGTGAGTAGGTGGGGAGCTTGTCGCCTGTTTCTACCTGGACGTTAGGAGTTATATCCACTACTTTTCCACCAGAAATCCAGATAATATCGATCGAAAAATGCATGTCTTTCATCCAAAAAATTGGAATGTGATATTGGGGAAAAACAAAGAGCATACCATCAACCCCACCGATTTCTTGCCGATCGGATAAACCTTTCTCCCATTGCTTGGGATTTTGCGCTGTTTCTACAACTATGGGGATATCTTTGAGGCTAATACTAGTTTTGGTGGGGAAGCCAAGAATGACTCTAAAAATATTTTCTAGTTTAAAAAGTGACTGCGAAGACTTGAAAAATGGTGTGGCCCATTTGGGGGTTTGGACGACTGATTCCTTAAACATCTTAGGCTTTATTTCAATTTGTTTAGGAGTGCCAGCTTCTTTCTTGAGCTCATAAATCGTCTGACCCGAGGATGTGTAGCCACCCCCGTTTTGAGTGAGAGAAAAGATTTTGAATTGCTCACCACCCTGAAAAATAAAGGGAGTGACCGAAACTACATTTTGATCATTTTGCCAAAGATCCCAGGCGATCTTCCAGTTGGTTTCAATAATACCCGAACTCAATTTGGACTGATCCCAACCTGTTTCGGTAATAAAAATCGGTTTTTGGGCTAGCTTGAGAGCGATAATTTCTGATTTGTAGCCAACGATACTTTGTAATCCAGTCTTTGTAGGACTCGCGATAAAGCCTGGATTGGGATAACTATGACTCGACCACCCATCAAAATAACTCCAAATCAGAGGGTCAGCTGTCGTCATACGATTCATATAGACAGTAGCGGAGAGTGAGGTGCTTGAGTTGGGTAAAGCAGTATCAAGTGAAGGACCAAGTAGGAAAAAATCTTCTGATCTTTCCTTAAATATGCTCTGAGCATTTTTAACTATATTGGCGTATTTTTCGGGATCGACGGTGCCACCCCATTCGGTAGAGCGATTAACTTCGTTAAAGAGAATAATATAGCGATTCTCGATTGGCCAATCAAGCTCATTTAGAAAATTGGCAAAATCAACTAAATCGGTATCATGACCTCTTGCCCAAGTTCCACCCTGTGGAATAGTGGTAATGCGAATAATTGGAATCAGATGTAGTTCTTTAGCCTTGTGCATGAAAGTCTGCCAGGTATTTTTATCGCGATCAGTTGGTTGAATAGGAATAGTAACGTATCCCCAATCGCCCCCGTTACTGTTTACTAGTTTGGCCGCATCATCGATTTCGCTAGGACTCAGAATATGCACCCCAGCTTTGTTGTTTGCTAGAGTTCGTGGATCGTAAATAGCCAATGCACGTCTTGGAAAAACCAACAAAATTAGACTAAGACACAAAAATATAAGTTTTTTCATCTTGTGGCGATCCCAAGGTGTTTATAAGCTAGGTCAGTTACTACTCTCCCAGCTTTTGTACGAGCTAATAGTCCTAGCTGGATGAGAAAAGGCTCATAGACTTCTTCAATCGTACCTGAGTCCTCAGATAGTGCGCTCGCGAGCGTTTCTAACCCAACTGGTCCACCGTGATGGTGGATAATGATACGAGTCAGTAGATCTCGATCGGAGGCATCAAGACCCAATTCATCAATCTCTAAGAGTTTAACAGTTTCTTCTACGGCTTCTTTAGTCAAATGACTGTCATAGTGAATCTGGGCGGTGTCACGAGCCCGGCGAAGTAATCTATTGGCAATACGGGGAGTGCCACGAGATCGTTTGGCTAAACTCTCAACTGCACCTGGGTCGAGAGTAATTTTGAGAATTGTGGCTGAGCGAGTCAAAACTTTACTCAAATCAGTATCTGAGTAATACTCTAATTTATTGATAATGCCAAAACGACTACGTAGGGGCCCGCTCAGCGATCCGTAGCGAGTAGTCGCTCCTACCAGAGTAAATGGCTTTAAATCTACAGAGACTGTTCGAGCTGCTGGTCCTTTGCCTAGTACCAGGTCCAGTCGCAGATCTTCCATACCCGAATAAAGTGTTTCTTCGACTACTTTATTGAGCCGATGGATCTCATCGATAAATAAGACGTCCCCTGCCTCGAGATTGGTCAGGAGTGCTGCTAAGTCCCCCGCACGAGTGAGGGCTGGACCGGTCGTAACATGGATATTGCCACCCTGCTCGCTGGCGATAATGTGAGAGAGGGTCGTCTTGCCTAACCCTGGGGGACCATAAAGCAAGACGTGGTCGATGGGCTCCCCTCGCTTTTTGGCGGCAGAGAGGGCGAGAGTAAGAGATTCTTTGAGTCGTGGCTGGCCGACGAAATCGGTGAGTACACGGGGACGAAGCGTGACGTCAATTTGGATTTCTTCTTCGATTATAGTGGGCTCTAAAATTGAGTCATTCATGATTTTTTACCTAATTGCTTTAATACTACTGATAAAGAAGCTGATTCTGATAGTCCCGTGAGATCGACTGTCTCTAGAACGTGGTCTATCTCTCTTTTGTCAAATGATAGTTCACGTAGAGCATCATAAATATAACTATTGGCCGATGAGGTCGCCTCTACTAACGTCTTGCCGAGATCTAAGATGATTTTTTGGGCAGTTTTTTTGCCGAGCCCTTTAATAGTAGTTAAGAAATCCAGGTCAGCGGTAGAGATCGCGGTTTTAATAGTAGAGACTGAGGCCGCATCTAGAATTTTGCCTGCCATTTTGGGACCCACACCGTTGACGGTGATGAGCTCGATCAATAGATCTCGACCCTCCTTGGTTTGACATCCAATGAGTCTGGGAATACTCTCGTTCTCGATGTAATTGTAGGTGTAGATATCTAAATTGGTGCCAAGGGGTTGACGACCTAGCCAGAGACCAATCACTTCGTAGCCGAGGCCAGAGACTACAATAACTGCTCCGTCTTTGGTGTGATGAAGTAGTGAGCCTGATAGGTATGCAATCATAGTTTGTAAGCTTGGGTAGCAAGGGCTACTGCTAAAGCGTCTGTTGTATCATCTAATAATTTTGTGGTATCGATGCTCAAGAGTAATCCTACCATACGTTCTACCTCAAGTTTACCGGCATTACCAGCCCCTGCGACGACGGATTTGATAGTATTGGGCGAGAGTTGTATCCAAGTGAGGCCATATTTGGCAAAAGTATAGAGGATCACTCCCCTAGCTTCGGCGACAGTCATGGCGGTTTTGAGATTCTTTTGGACAAACAACGCCTCAATCCCGACTTTGTCAGGACTATATTTAAGCAAAATATTTTCGATCTCGGATTGAATCTTGAGTAAATACTCAGCAGTACCAGTGCCACGAGGTAGCTCAATACAACCACAGCCTACGAGGACTGTCCTTGTAGGCGTGCCCTCGACGACTCCCCAGCCAATGCGATGGGTGCCTGGATCGATCCCTAAAACTCTAGTCATGGATTAAGTGTAGCGATTTCCCGAACGAAAGGCAAACTTTAGGTGGTACTGTGGCGGGGCTTGGAGTTGACAGCTTTGAGTTCGAGCCAGGTTCGTTTGAGCGCGGCCTCGGCCTGGACAAATTCTACTTCACGTTTTTTGTCAGCCAAAGTCATCTTGGCATCTATCTCGGCTTTTTTAACTTTGGCAAGGTCAATATCTTTGGCCCGCACAGCGGAGTCGGCCAGAACAGAAACCTTACCCGCTTCGTCTACTTCGAGGAATCCCCCAAAAATGGCCACGATATCCTCGTTGCCTTTGTCGTCTTCAAAACGGAGAATACCCTCGTTTAGTTTGGCGAGCAAAGGGATGTGATTGGGAAGAATAGTAATCTCTCCCATCTCCGTATCGACGGTCACCCGCGCGGTCTCGACAGTGAGAAGTCGTCGCTCTTGGGTTACGATATCCAGTATCAGGTATTTTGCCATTTATTTGCCTTTACTTTTTTCATAATCGGCGAGAACTTCTTCGAGTCCACCCTTCATGTAGAAATCTTGCTCTGGAATATGATCGAGAGTACCATCAATGATTTGCTTGAAACCTTTGATCGTATCTTCGACTTTGACGTATGACCCTGGGATACCCGTGAATTGTTCTGCCACAAAGAATGGCTGAGTCAAGAAACGTTGGATCTTGCGGGCACGAGTCACGATCAATTTGTCGTCATCGGATAATTCATCAATACCGAGGATCGCAATAATATCCTGAAGATCCTTGTAGCGTTGCAAAACCTTTTGAACATTGCGGGCCACACTATAGTGCTCATCTCCAACAACATCGGGTGAGAGCATTTTGGACGAACTAGAGAGTGGGTCAACGGCAGGATAAAGTGCTTGCTCCACAAGACCACGGTCCAAGGAAATGGTTGAGTCTAGATGGGAGAAAGTAGTAGCTGGAGCTGGGTCGGTATAGTCATCAGCTGGAACATAAACTGCCTGGAAACTGGTGATACTCCCCTTTTTGGTACTAGTAATACGCTCCTGGAGGGCAGCCATTTCGGTAGCCAAAGTAGGTTGATAGCCCACGGCACTTGGAATGCGTCCAAGTAAGGCCGAAACTTCACCACCTGCCTGACTAAAGCGAAAAATGTTGTCAATGAACAAGAGCACATCTTCGCCCTGCTCATCACGGAAATACTCGGCAAAGGTAAGGCCAGTCAAGGCAACGCGTAAGCGTGCGCCAGGTGGTTCGTTCATTTGACCAAAGACCATGGTAGTGTTTTTAAGCACACCAGATTCGCTCATTTCGTTGTACAGATCGTTACCTTCACGAGTACGTTCGCCCACGCCAGCAAAAACGGAGTGACCAGAGTGCTCCTCGGCAATATTGCGAATCAGCTCCTGCATAATGACGGTCTTGCCAGTTCCAGCACCACCAAAGGCCGCAACTTTGCCACCTTTAGCAAAAGGGGCAATCAAATCAATGACCTTGATACCTGTTTCCAAAATTGTGGCTTGATTGGACTGCTCAACTAGAGTTGGGGCAGCACGGTGAATAGGCATCTTTTTATCAAATTTGACGGGACCTTTATTGTCAATTGGCTCGCCTAGAACATTAAAGATGCGACCGAGCGAGTTGTTGCCAACTGAGACACTAATTGGCGCACCAGTATCCTCCACTTCTGCCCCGCGAGACAACCCATCGGTTGTAGACATAGCAATCGTACGCACGACCCCCTCACCCAGAACCAGTTCGACCTCGAGGACTACTTCGGTACCGTCGTTCTTTTTGACTTTAAGAGCATTGTAAATACTCGGGATCTCGCCCTCAAATTTGACGTCCACCACGACGGAGATAATTTGAGTGATCTTGCCAAGGTTTTTATTTTTCATTTTCGCCTCCATATAAATAATAGTTTATTCAATCGCCATACGTGCGGTTGTAACATCGAGTAATTCGGATGTAACTTGCGACTGACGAGCTGAGTTGTAGTCGAGAGTGAGACTAGTGATCAAATCGCGAGCGTTGTCAGAGGCGTTTTTCATGGCGACCATACGAGCAGAGTGCTCGGTAGCCCTAGACTCTAAAAGGGACTGATACATGGACATCTCGACCTGGTAAGGAATTAATTTTTCCATCAATGCAGTCGGATCTGGCTCGATTGTGTATTCCATATTAGTAGTGGACTGTGTAGTAGAAGTAGGTGAAACAGGCAAGAGCTTGTCCACTGTCACCTGGTTGGTGAGGGTTGTGATAAATTTGGGGTAGATCAAATAGACTGAGTCGTAGGTCTTATCTAGATATTTTTCCATAGCATAAGTGGTGATAGTACGTGACTCGTCGAAACTAGGAGTTTCTTTGAGATCGTTAAAGCGAGCAATGAGTGTCGTATCTTTGCCCGGGATGACCCAGCGGGCTTTTTTCCCGACTGTGGCGACATCCACCGTGGCAGTAGGATTCTCTAGCACAAAGTTTATAAATCCACGATGCAGGTTGACGTTGAGCCCGCCACATAACCCTTTGGTAGTTGAGATTAGAATAACTAAAACTTTTTTCTCAGGCCTAACTTCGGTCAACTCGTGTTTTTTCCCCACGGCCCCAGCTCCCGCAACTCTCCCTAGAATGGAGCGTAGTTTTTCGATAAAAGGTCTCGTGGCAAGGGCAGCATCTTGAGCTTTTCTCATCTTACTAGCTGAGACCATTTGCATGGCTTTGGTGATCTGACTAATATTTTTAGTTGATCTGATACGGCGTCTGATACCTATGAGACTGGTCATAATTAGTTTTCAGTTTTAATAGTTAGATCTGATGATAGTTCCAAAATATCGTTACCCGCTTTTTTGAGTAGATTGAGGACTTCGTCAGTGAGAGCGGCTTCTTTTTTCAGGAGATCAACTAATTTTTGTCCTGTTTTGGTTTCTAGGTAGTTGAGCAAAATTTGCTTCCAGGCACTCATGTTCTTGAGTTCAATAGTACTAGAATATCCTTCGGTAACGGCCCAGATTATAACCACTTGCTTCTCTACTGCCAAAGGCTCATCCCATCCCTGTTTTAGAATTTCAGAAACGCGGGCTCCCTTGTCTAGTTGAGACTTGGTTTTGGCATCTAAATCTGAGGCAAATTGAGAGAAAGCAGCCAACTCGCGATACTGAGCGAGGTCAAGACGTAGACGACCTGCCACTTTTTTCATGGCTTTGATTTGAGCATCTCCTCCCACGCGAGAAACAGAGAGACCAGAGTTGATAGCGGGTTTAAATCCTGAGTTGAAGAGATCAGTTTCGAGATAAATTTGGCCGTCGGTAATACTGATCACGTTGGTGGGAATATAGGCAGAAACATCGCCAGCTTGAGTCTCGATAATTGGCAAAGCAGTGAGTGAGCCACCACCAAAGTCCTTGTTTAATCGGCAAGCTCGCTCAAGTAGGCGAGAGTGAAGGTAGAAGACATCACCTGGATAAGCTTCGCGACCGGATGGACGCCGTAGAAGCAGAGAAATTTCGCGGTATGCCCAGGCGTGCTTACTCAAATCATCGTAGATAATTAAGGCGTCTTGGCCATTTTGAGCGTAATATTCACCTAAACAAGTTGCAGAGTAAGGGGCTAAAAACTGCATAGAGGCAGGATCAGAGGCAGTGGCAGCCACGATTGTGGTGTATTCCATAGCGCCGTACTTCTCTAGTGTGGCGGCTAGCTGGGCGACAAAGGAGCGTTTCTGGCCAATCGTGACGTAGATACATTTCAGATTTTGATCTTTTTGATTCATGATGGTGGTGATAGCAATCGATGATTTACCAATCCCACGATCACCAATAATAAGCTCGCGTTGACCTCGACCCACGGGGATCATAGCGTCGATTGCAATAATACCAGTTTGGACTGGCTGAGACACGTGCTGACGGGCAATCACTCCTTGGGCTACTCGCTCGACTGGATAAACCGCCGAGGCTTTTGGAGCTGGTTTGCCGTCGATTGGTTGATTAAGAGCATTGACGATACGACCTTCAAAGGCAGGACCAACGGGAACAGATAAAATAGTACCAGTAGCAGTCGCCCGATCGCCTTGTTTTAAGTGGGTATAGCTACCAAGGAGGACCACCGAAACAGTATCTTTAAGCAGGGACAGGGCTAAACCGGCGGTACCACCAGGTAAAGTGATGATTTCGTTCATCATGACACCAGACAAACCAGAAATTGTAGCAACACCATCACCCACTGAGAGGATCGAGCCGACGTTGGTGATCTTGGTTTCTAGATCTAGTCCTTCCAATTGCTGAAGAAGAGTTGCTTCTAGATCGTGACCGATGATACTTTTACTGGTTTTCATAGCGCTAATCCTTTGCTGTTAATTTATTTGAGACAGAATTAATTTTGCCAAGTATCGAAGCGTCGATAAAAGTATCGTTAATTTGGAGGGTAAACCCGGCAACCAATGATTGATCGATTAGTGTGACAAATTCATAATCTTTACCGATACTCTTTTCAAGATATGACTTGATATTATTTAGCTGTGCAGAATCAAGTTGGGTAACAGAGGTGAGAGTCACGCGACTCTTACTATTTCTGTATTCAGGGGAGGCGACAAGTAAATCGACTATCTGAGAAATAAGTTGAATCTCACCCTTTTCTTTTAGATGAGCAAGTAGTGTTTTGGCAATGACTGTGGCTTGATCTGTCATATTATTTTAGCTTGGCTATCTCCACAGATGTAATTGCTTTCAAATCACTATCTTTTAAAGAACCTGCAAGAACGGTTTTGGTGGTTTCAATTACCAAAGCAGCAATTCTCTTTTTTAAGGATAGCTCCTCGTTCTCAAGCTCTTTATGGAAAGCTTCTTTTTGCTTGGCTAGCTCAATAGCAGCCACATTTTTGGCTTCGTTAATGAGTTCGACTCCGAGTTTTTTACTTTCGGCTTTGGCTTCATTAATAATACTTGAGGCTTTACGACTAGCTTCGGAGAGCTTTTCAGCCTGCCTTTTTTCTAGTTGAGCAGTTTCTTTCAAACTTTTCTCAGCGGCAGCCTGGCCGTCGGCGATCTTTTTGGACCTAGTATCGAGAATCTTTAAAAGAGGCTTAAAGGTAAACTTGCCCAGTATTACTACGAGAATCCCAAAGTTTAAAAGCTGAAGCAATACTTGCTTAATGTCGATTTCCATATAGCTCCTTTATACGAATTTGAGAATAAGAGCGACGACTAAAGCGTAAATTGCGATAGCTTCGGCAAAAGCAAAACCCAAGATCAAGTTATTTTGAATTTTGGCAGCTGCTTCTGGATTACGTCCAATAGCTTCTACGGCTTTACTACCAATTAATCCAATGGCAATTGCTGGTGCAATACCACCTAGTGCAATAGTCAAACCGACGATTGTGTTACTGTCCATATAATATTCTCCTTATTGCTCGTGATGTTCGTCCCCATGACCTAGTGTGGCCATGTTAATAAAGACTGACGCGAGCATCATAAAAACGAGGGCTTGGATAAAGCCAACAAAAATCTCAAGGGCAATAAAGGGCGTGGGTCCTAGGACAGGAACTAGCATGGCCATGACTAGGAGGAGGATTTCCCCGGCTATAATATTGCCAAAAAGACGGAAGGTGAAAGAAATAATTTTGGATAAATCAGAAATCAGTTCGAGAATCCCAACGAAGAAATTGATCGGATTAGAAAAATCAAAGAATTTTTTGAAATACTTGAAGCCTAAATATTTGTAGCCGTACACCTGAACCATGACCATAGTGATGAATCCTAGTGCCAGCGTGGTATTAATATCAGCGGTAGGTGCGCGCCAAATAGGAATAAAGGCTTCGTGACCGTGGATGACTTCGTGGAATCCGATCGAACCAGCTCCTGGTAATAGCCCGGACCAGTTGGAAAAAATAATAAAAGTGAATAGAGTGGCTACCATAGGGAAAAAAACGCGGGCCTTGGCATTCCCTGCGATACTTTCGACCATGTTGAATAATCCTTCAATAATCATTTCCATAAATGATTGGAGGCGAGTAGGTGCGCCCTTGGATTTAATCTGGCGAGAAAACAAGAGAGAGAGTATAACCAAGACAGCCGTGACTATCCAACCTGCAAAAAGACTATTGGTAATTGTGAGGCCAAAAAAATGAGCTATTGGTTCCGCGGATATAGAAATATTTAATGATGCCATACGGGGATTTATATTATCAGAAACGAAGGTTTACGTCAACGAATTTGTATATTTTATCGTTTACTCATTCTATTTTGGTTAATAGTAAGATACATATCCATGATATATTATCCAAATTATGGAAGAGGCGTACAAGCAAGAACTAATTAACAACTTGATCTGGGCATATTTCGTGTCCTCGTCTGTCTGCATATTGATAATGATTGGGTCGCTAATTTTTATTCCAGTTGGTAGTTTAAGGTAGTTATAGATTGATTTTTTAGCAAACCCACCAAGATAAGAAGTTTTTATTCATGATTCTCTGCTCACAGGCAAAGCTAGAGAATGATAATAAAGAAAAATGTTCAGCGAGGACTTAGAACTAAATGCGCCATGGGCTGGCGACCAAGTATTGCTCCAGCGAGTGGACCAAGTTCAAACTAATTTTAGCTTGTTTTAATTATCTAAATATCCCCACAATC
>Ga0105047_10003987_pt1 | contig 25883 bp, 24 predicted proteins | sample MAT04_FD_78384 | JGI IMG/M metagenome (GOLD analysis project Ga0105047, IMG submission 78384) | Freshwater microbial communities from Lake Fryxell liftoff mats and glacier meltwater in Antarctica - MAT-04 (megahit assembly) | ecosystem: Environmental > Aquatic > Freshwater > Ice > Liftoff...
AGCATCCCCCCGTGCACAGCGTTGTTGGTGCAATCCATGTGAGCAGGTAGCATGTATACGCCAGCGCCGCCGACGGCGCGAGCAGGATCGTGGCAGCAACTAAGAATTGAAAGTATCGTTTTTTCATTGTGAAATCTCCGAGAATGTAAGGTCCGAAGGTGTGAGGGGACGGCGTGAGGGGACGGCGTCACTAATAAGCAAAATAGTTGACATGGCGATCCGAGTCAAGTAGAATCGTCGAATATGTCCAAAATAATCTGCCCATTCACGCAGCGATATCGCGGATTCACGTTGCTCGAGGTCTTGGTCTCCATCGCTATCATCGCTCTCCTCTTGGCTCTCAGTCTCCCGGTTTTGCTGAACGTTCGCAGCGGGACCGTTCAAACCGCCTGCCAGGTCAACATTCGTTCGGCTGGCCTGCTGTCGGCAGTCTACGCCGCGGACGCAAAAGACTATTTCCCGTTTGGCGGCTACTCGCGGCGTGATGTATCCGTTGGTGACCGTGCGCCGTTGGTGCTTGGAGGCGACGCAGGGCTCTCCATTGGCCGCTGGGCATTAATGTTCCCGGATCAGTGGTCGGGGCTGCAGTGGGCGCAATCACTCCAGTGTCCGCGCCAGCCCGTGTTTGACCCCGCCGCCGTATTCCCAGCACCAGGCAGCATTGATCTGCCCCATTACTGGATGAGCGGTGCCATCTGGCTCGACGCCGCGTCCCTCACGCCCACTTCCCCCGGCCTGCGGCTCCGGGCCAACCGTTTCGGCGATGTCGCTTATCCGGCCAACAAGGTCCTGCTGTACGAAGTCTTCAGCTATTGCGCAATCCCGAAATCCACTCTCGCTGCCGAGATTCAGGCCCTCGGCCAATCCATGCTCTGTGACGTTTCTGTCCTCACGGTCGATATGTCCGTTCGCCGAACGCGACAGGCCGACGGACTTCCGGCACATGTGACCGCGCCATTCAACCACACGCTGAACGGCGTTCTGGGCCGCGATCTTCCATAATCACCAAAATTTCCCAATCCCTCGTCCATCGCCGCGGCCACCCTGCTTCGCTCACAACAAATGGCTCATCACCGAATGCTGCCGCCGCGGCTGGCGCTACTGCCCCCGCCTCCACATCGCCCTCTTCGGCAACATACGAGGCACCTGACCATGCCTCCTACCCTCAACTTCCGTGCCCGACCACCCCGCCAATCCCCCCCCCGCCAATCCCCTCCACGCCAACCCCCGTCCTGCCAATCTCGTGGCTAACAATCTCCCCTCACTGGCCCGATCGGCCGATACTCCAGTGCCACCTCCCATCACCAACCGCTGTTGTGGCGGCGGGTGCAAGAATCACGGACCCATGCGCGAAGAAGAAGGACCATCCCGGGCCGACATCGACAAGTTCAGCGGCGTCACGCGCAACTGCCCGGCCTGCAACAAAGAGGTCTTCGACGATGCCGAGATCTGCTACCACTGCGGCGAGGCGTTTGAGAAGACCAGTGCGGGGGTCTCCGGCCCGCCCACGTGGGTCATCGTGACGGCGATCTCGCTCGCTCTGGCCATTGTTGTCGGCCTTTTGTTCGGTATGCGGTGGTTTTGAGCGCGTGGCGTTGAACCAAGATCGCGCCGACTGTCCTCCACATTCAACTGAGTGCGCCCTGTGCACAGCGTCTTGACGCTTTGCGGGGAACGTTCCTGTTACCGCGTGCGTAAGGCTCTGTGCCTGCGTATCGATATACTCATGTGCGGGGCGTCCTCCCCAGCGCGCTCCCTCCCGCCGATTTTTCCACAGAACTGTAAAGCGTAACCAAGGACCAGTCATGACAACGGCCCCGCCGCGCAACGTATCCGCCGGTCCCGCTGCTCCAGGCGCGCCCATCGCTGGGCACCCCGGCTCCAACGGTGCCCGCAAATCCGTCCCCATAGCCGAGGTCGTTCGCGCCCGCGTCGCCCAGACCGTCGTCGGTCAGGATTCTGTCGTTGACGCGATCCTGATTGCGCTCCTCACCGGTGGTCACCTGCTGTTGCAAGGCGTGCCGGGTCTGGCGAAAACGCTCCTCGTCAACGCCGTCGCCAAGGCCATCGACCTTCAGTTCGGACGCGTGCAGTTCACGATTGACCTGCTGCCCGCCGACATCCTCGGCGCCGAGATGCTCGACGAGTCCACCCGCCAGTTCAAGCTTCACAAGGGTCCGGTCTTCACCAACCTGCTGCTTGCTGACGAGATCAACCGCGCCTCGCCCAAGGTGCAGTCGGCTCTGCTTGAAGCCATGCAGGAACGGCGCGTCACGATCGGCAACACGGCCCTCAAACTTCCGACTCCGTTCCTGGTCATCGCGACGCAGAACCCCATTGAGCAGGCCGGCACGTTTGAGCTGCCCGAAGCGCAGCTTGACCGCTTCATGCTCTGCCATCGCCTGACATATCCCGACAAAATGCAGGAGGAAGAAGTCCTGCGCCGCTCGCTCAACCTCGGGCTGAGCAAAGACGGCTCGGGCGGCGCTGTGCCCAAGACGGCGTTCGATGCCATCGCCGATGAACCCGTCTTCCGCCTGCCCGATCTCACCGCCGCCATGACGTCCGTCCAGTCCGTGCACGTGTCCGATGTCTTCATTCGCCACTGTGTTGACCTGGTTGACAAAACCCGCCACTGCAAAGAACTCGAGCTCGGCTGCAGCCCTCGAGCCGGTATTGCGCTGGTGAACGCCGCGCGGGCCCGGGCGTTTATCAAAGGCCGCGATTATGCCACGCCCGATGATCTCTTCGCCCTGGCGCCCGATGTCATGCTCCACCGCATGCGGCCGACGTATGAATCAGTGGCCAAGGGGCGCAGCACCCGCATGATTCTTGAGGAACTCCTGGGCCGCAACTAAACCCTGTCTGAAAACCGGCGCCCTGTCTGAAAACTGACGCGCCGATTGACCGGGCCACCCTCCGACTGCTGACCGTGCCACACCCTCCGCCCATCCCTGCACCTTTCGAGCTGGCCGCACGCCAGTTCGATCTTGTCATTCGCCGTCTGGCCGACGATCTCACATATGGGTCTGATCCCTCGCGCTTCATCGGCCCCGGCGTTGAATACGCCCAGACGCGCCCGTACTTGCTCGGTGATTCGGTCCGCAGCATTGATTGGAAGGTCACCGCTCGCACCGGCAAGTACCACGTCAAAGACTACGAGGCTCCCAAACGCGTTCCGCTCTACATCATCGTTGACACGTCGTCTTCCATGGCCATCAGCAGCACCTCGCTGAGCAAACAGGCCGCGGCGTCGTGGATCGCCGGCGCGCTCTCGCTCGTGGCGTTCCGCCGCCGCAACCCGGTCGCGCTCCTGGCTGGCGGCGAGCGCGATGTTGTTCCGCCACCCACGCTCTCGCGCGATCGCCTCTATCGCACGCTCGATGCCATCCGCGCTGCGCCCGTTGAGGTTGAGAACACCTCGATCGCGGTCCGCCTTGTCCACGTTGAGGCGCTCGCCGATCGCACATCGCTCGTGATCGTCATCAGCGACCTGCACGACCCCGCCGCCATCCCGGCCATCACCCGCGTCGGCCAGCGGCATGATTGCCTGGTGCTTCACACTATTGATCCCGCCGAGCGCGGCGGGCTTGGCGCCGGCTTCATCCGGGCGGCCGAGGCCGAAACTGGCGAATCGTTCCACGCCTCGGGCTCCTCGCGATTCATCGGCGACCCGGCGGAGCGAGTTTTCAACGACCTCGCCGAAGCGGGCGTCGATCATGCCGCCATCTACACCGATGAGCCGCTCGTCCCGCCGATTCGCCGGGCACTGTCCGTGCGTGGTGGGGGGAGGCTGGCGCGATGAAACTCGTCCGCCCGCTCATCCTCACGCTGCTCATCGCAGCGGCATTCCTGCTGGCGACATCCGCCCGCGCCTCTGATCCCACCTTCGTCCCCAAGCCCAAGTCGCGCCCGCAGGTCACTTCCACTGTCGGCATCGAGAACACGTTCCTCTTCCGCTACAGCGGCCCGGACCTTCGCGCCAAGCCCTTTAACGATCGTTCACCGATCTCGGTTCGCATCGCCGGCGTCACGCCCGATGGCGCGGCATCGCTTTACGAACTCCGCTTCATCGGCCGCCGCCCCGGCGTCTATGACCTCCGCCGCGCTCTGGCTCGGGTTGACAACCTCTCGCTGCTGCGTGACTCATCCGAAGCCGTCGTAGAGATCAAGTCGGTTCTGCCATTTGATCACAACGGCACTCTCGTACAGGTTTCAACCGTTGCGCCCACTCGCTTGGGCGGCTATTCCCTCGCCCTCATCGCCTTTGGCATTCTCTGGCTGGTGCCGCCGGCGTGGTTCATCATTTGCTGGCTCACTCGCCGCGCGCCCGTCGCGGTGGCTGCACCCACGCCGCCCACGCTTGCGGATCAACTCCGCCCGCTGGTTGAATCCGCCGTCGCGGGCAGGTCTTCGGTCGCCGAACAGGCCCGCCTTGAGATGCTCCTGATCGCCTACTGGCGTGATCGCCTTTCGCTCCGTGGCCTTCCGCACCGCACCGCGGTTGACAAGCTCCGCCTTGAGCCGCAGGCCGATGCCCTGCTCACGGCGGTCGAAGGCTGGCTCCACAAGCCCGCGTCGTCGTCGTCGGCCACGCTGCCCGCCGGGGTGACCACGCTTCTCGCGCCATACGCCACCGCCGCCGCCATCGAGACCACCCCGGTGCTTGTCGAGCCCAAGGCCGGCGCGCTCAACGGTCACCACCGCCGCATCTCGGGCACCACCGGAGGTGCCGTATGAGTTTCGCCCACGCCTGGGTGCTCATTTTCCTGCTTGTGCCGGCTGCGCTGTTCATCTTTGAACTTCGTCGGCGGGGTCGCACGGTTCCGCTTCCGCTTGACTTCGCCCACCCGCGCCCGCGCGGCTTCTTCGCCGCCCTCACGCCGGCCATTCTCAAGTGTGCCGCGGTGCTTCCTGCGCTCCTGCTTGCCGTCACCGTCATCCTTCTCGCTGCCCCCAAGCGCCTGGGTCCACCCGGGCAGGATCGCATCCTCACCAACATCGAGATCTGCCTCGACGTTTCCGGCAGCATGTCGAGCCCCATGGCTGCCGCCACCGAGGCAGGCGCGACCCGCTACACCACCGCCATGGCGGCCATCAACTACTTCACCGCCAAGCGCGAGGGCGATGCCTTCGGCCTGACGATCTTCGGCATCGATACCGTCCGCTGGGTGCCGCTCACCAAAGACCTTTCGGCTATTCGCAACGCCACGCCCTTCCTTGACCCCGCCACCCAGCCGCCGCAACTGCAAGGCACCCGCGTCGGTAACGCCCTGCGGTTCGCCAATCAGGTGCTTACTGCGCAGCCCGGCGAGGGTGATCGCCTCATCATTGTGGTGACCGACGGTTTCTCAAGCGACCTCGACGGCGGCGCTTCGGCGCAGATCGCTTCGGAGATGCAGGCCGCGGGAATCGTGGTTCACGGCATTCATGTGGGCGACGGCGCGCCGCCGCAGCAACTGACCGAAGTCGTCACGCCCACCGGCGGGCAGGTCTTCAGCGCTGCCAATCTTCCCACCCTCAGCGCGGCGTTTGATCACATCAGCAAGATGCACAAGATCAGGATCAAGCCCACCCAGCGCGAGCTGATCGACTTCTTCGGCCCGTTTGCTCTTGCCGGCCTCGCCATCACCGGACTCCTCGCGTTCTCACTCCTTGGTGTTCGATACACGCCCTGGTAACTTCCCCCTGTGAACTCACCGCTTCTCACCCTGTGCATCGCCTTCGCCGTCGCGCTTCTGTGCGCGCTGGGTGAATGGCTGCACGCCCGGCGGGTTCGCCGCATCGCGCTTCTAGCCTTCGGCCCGGCGGGCTCGCCCCGGCGGTGGACTCGCGGAATCCCCGTTGCTCGCATCCTCGGCTGTGGCCTCGCCGCGTGGGGCCTGCTCACGCTGCTCTCGATCGATGGCACGCCCGCCGACCTCACCAAAGGCAAACCGCCCGACCGCCACCTCATCCTCGCCCTCGACGTTTCGCCCAGCATGTATCTTGCTGATTCCGGCCCCGATGCCAAGCACACCCGCCGCCAGCGCGCGGCCGAAGTGATGCAGTCGATCCTCGACCGCATCGACCTCACCCGCACCCGAGTCAGCATCGTGGCTTTTTATTCTACCGCCCGGCCGGTTGTGACCGACACCTTTGACCTCGCCGTTGTCAACAACATCATCAACGATCTGCCGCTCGCCCAGGCCTTCAAGGAAGGCCAGACAGACATGTACGCCGGCGTCCGCGAGGCCATCAAGCTTGCCCAGCGCTGGCAGCCCGGCTCCACCACGCTGGCGGTGATCTCCGACGGCGACACCTTGCCCGAGGCCGGTCTTCCCGCGCTCCCCGCTGCCATCGCCGATGTGCTCGTCATCGGCGTCGGCAATCCATACCGCGGCACAGAGATCGCCGGCAAAGCGTCAAAGCAGGACGCCTCCGCCCTCAAGCACCTCGCCGCTCGCCTGCGCGGGCTTTATCACGACGGCAACGCCAAACACCTTCCCAGCGATGTGCTGCGATCACTCAATATGCTCACGCTGCGCGAAGATCAAGCCCCGCAGCTCCGCACGTTTGCGCTCATTGCTCTGACGGTGGGGGGGGCATGCCTCGCGCTCGTCTCGCCGCTCCTCGCCATGTTTGGAGCGCCCGTCCCGGCACCGTCGCGCCGCCGCGGCCGTAACGCTCCTGTCACACCGCCCACGGCAATCCCTTCCCCTGCTCCGGAACTCATCGCGGCCTCCTAACCTTGCCTTCACAAGGAACCTGCTTATGAAACGCGGAATTTTGTGGTCACTCTGGGCCTGTCTCCCCCTCGCCGCCGTCGCCATTCACTTTGGCCCGGGCCAAACGCTGTGGGCCAAAGATCAGGCCGGCGACCACCTGAAGGCCGCGCGCCTGCACGAGGCCGCAGGCAAGGACGCGGCGGACGGCGCCGACTGGCTTGAGGCAGCCAAGGAATACGCGACTGCGCGAAACCTGCTTCCGGAGGAAGACGTCCACGGCCGCGCCAAGCTTGAGCTTGCCGAAGCCAAGGCGCGTCTCGAAGGCGGCGAGCTAGTTGAGGCCGTGATGCAGCTCGAAGGCCTCTTCGATAAGTACAGCGCTGCTCCTTCGCCTGATGCTGCAATACTCAAAGACACCCGCGCCGCCATTGCCGAAGGGGCCTACTACTCGGCGTGGGTGATGCGTCTTGAAGGGGCAGCCGCCGACGAATGGAAGCCCGAGACCGAGAAGGCCCGCCAGCACTATCGCTTCCTGGCCGAGTCCACCGCCGCAGACGAGGCCGCTCGTTTCAAGGAGAATGTCGAGGCCGTCATTCGCCTGGAGGAGATGGACCTCTCGGAGCTTCAAGGCCTTCCGCTCCCCAAGAAGTGTCAGTGCTGCAGCAACTGCTCGCAGAAGAAGCGCGAGCAGCGGCAGAGCCAGTGCAAAAACCCCGGTCCCAAAGACGTTCGCAAAGAGCTTAGCAACAGCGCCGGCAAAGAAGCCAAGACCGGCAAAGGCTCCTGACCTGCGCGGAACTCAGTCCACTCCCTTGCCGGTATCGCCCGTTATCGCTAATCCGCCCTTTTCCCTCTCGCTCGCACCATTCTCGCTCGTCCCATCCATCGAGTTGCCCCATGCGCCGCATCCAACTGCTCTCTCCGCTCGCCATCGCGCTCCTTGCCGGGTCTGCCGCGGCCCAAGTCAACTACGCCATGCCCGGCATGCGCACGGTGATGGGCGGCCGCTCCATGAACATGATGGATCAAATGGGCGAGGAGGGCATGGGATTCGACGAAGCCGAGATGGACATGATGTCGCGCGGTGGCCGTCCCGATGGCGACGAGCAGCCGCTGGTCTTCAAGACCCCGCTCGGAAAGTATCTTCAGCGTCTCGACTACACCCGCACGCCTGAAGCGGTGTTGAAGTCCCGCGCCAAGCTGGCCACCGATCTGCGCGAGGACGCGCGCAAAGCCGCGCACCCTGAGCCCAACGCCCACGAGCCGAAGCCCGAAGCGGCCAACCCCGCATCGGGTGGCTCACCGGTTGATGAGAACGCGGCAATCCCCAGCGAGCCGCCCGCGCCCGGCGAGATGCCGCCTGGCGCTGATGAGGAAATGAAGTTCCTGCCCGGCGAGAACTCGGGCTTCACACCCGCGATGGCGATGCAGGCGCTCGAGATGGCCCGCCAGATGGGTGTTGAACCGCCGCTCGAACTGCTGCAAGCCATTGAGCAAATGAATGCGGGTGGTGAGGCGGGTGGCGGGAATGAGGCGGGTGCGGGCGATGATGCCGGTGGGCTCGGCGGTCCGCCCGGCCTTCCGGGCCGCCCGGGCGCGAAGCCCGATCCCAAGAACCGGCAAGCCAACGCCGAGGAGAAAAAACTCGGCGACCGTTTCCGACTGCTCTTTGTTGCCGGCGACTGGCCCGCCGTTGCAACGTTCCTGAAGGAGCAGGCCGGCGAAGATGCCGAGTCGCTCTACTCGCACCTTCTCACCATGCTGCAGCGCGATTCGGCCATCGTTCCCGGTGAGGTTCTGGCGTTCGCCGATGCTGCGCCCAAAGACCTCACCGATAAGCATGTGACCAAGCTCGCCAACGTTCTCAAATCCTGCATCCGCCGCGGCACTGATCCTTCGCACGTCGCCGCCATGATCCGTTCCGGCACGCGTTTCCTCGGCGGTCAAAGCCCCGAAGGCCGGGCCCGTGCCGCGCGGTTCTTGATGGCGGCGGATCTGCCCGTCGAAGCCCAGCCGTTCCTCGACCCGCTCGAGCAGGCCCGCACCGACGAGAACGCGGCGCTGATCAATCTCCATGCGATGTACTTCCAGGGCCTTGCGGCCCGCAAGAAAGACCCGCTCGAGAAGAAAGCCGCCATCACCGAGTCATGGAAACTGTGCCTTGAAGTTTTCGGCATCGAAAACGCCAAGGCCGCCGACCGCACCGCCGCGCTCACGCGCGCCATGGGCTTCCTTGACGATGTCCCCACCGAGACAGGCACGACATGGCTCACTTCGCTGTTCAAGGATCAGTCCGACCTCGCGTGGGGCGCAATCGAGACGGCCAACCAGCGGGCCCGGTCAGGACGCATGATGGGCCGCCAGCCCGATGATCGTCTTAAGGCGCTCCGCGCCCTCAAGCGCATCGGACAATCACTGCTCGATGGCGCCGGCGAGAACGTTGAGACCTACCACGTCGCGCTCGACATGATGTCCATGACCATCCTCGAAGAAGCCGAGGACACCAAACGCCGCCGTCAAGACGAGCGTTTCCGCTTCATTCCGCCCGAGCAACTCGGCGACGTTCTTCCCACCGCGGCCTGGCTCCGCGCTGGTGACCCCGGGCTTGCCGCCAAGCTTGAACTCCAGACCGCCGCCGTCTCCGGCGGCTCGGGCGACATCGCCGGCGTGCTTGATATGGTGCGACCGCTGGCAACCAAAGACCCCGAGCGCGCCGGCAAGATCGTCGAGGCCGTCATCGCCGCGTGGCCCAACTACGTCAAGCCCAGTCAGGGCGGTATGGATGGGTACGACCCGTACGGATACGGCGGCGGATACGGCGGCGGTTATAACCCGTATGCGAGTCGCCGCTACCCGTCGTACTACGGCGGCGGATACAACTACGGCGGCTACGAGGGCGCCACGCCGCTCACCCGCGCCCGGCAGGAGCGGTTCCTTGCACAGCTCGGCACACTTCTCAAAGAGTTCGCAGCGCTCGGCCTTCCCCCGGCGCCATCGGCCTCGATCGTCGCCGCCTTCTCGGCATCGCATTCTGACTCTGAGGTCTACGTCACCGACTACATCGAGTCGGTCTTCGGCCCCGTGAGCGGCATCAACCACGACACCGCCGTTGAACTCGCCGATGCCATGCGCAAGCGCCTTGGCGGCCTGTGGCGCAAGCCCCAAACCCAGCAGGAAAGCGGAGCCAAGCGCAACGATAAGCAGATCGCCGCCGAAGTGCTCCGCGGCTACGTCCTCGCCATGAACCTCGCCCAGCGCGGCGCCGAGGCCGACAAAGACTCCTGGCGCGCCGCGACGCTTCTCGCCGACCTCTCGTTCGACAAGGCCGAGTTCTTGTACGGGCAGAAAGCCGACCTCGCGACCTACTCCGGCTTGCGTGAAGCCGCGTTCGCCGGGTATGACCGCGCCACGCAGCTCTATCTCAAGTCTCTCGAAGCCGGCAAGGCCCAGCCGACCGCCCGCGTCTACTTCCAGTGGTTCTCAAGCGCGCTGGGCGCATCCGATCTGGGCGTGCTGACCCGGCAGGATCAACCCAACGAATCGCAGATCGACCGCGTCGTCGCCGCCATGCAGGCGATCCCCGGCACGCAAGACACGGCGCACGTCGCCCTCTTTGCCAAGGACGTGAACAACGCGCTCAACACACTCGCGCCTGAACTGAAAGTCCGGTTCCTCACCGGCGCGGCCCGCGTGCTGGGCGATCATCCCGATGCCGCGGCCGCCCGCAAGCAACTTGCCTACTACAACGACCTCAAGAAGGAAGTTGAGCTCACGCTCGCTATCGACGGCCCAACGCAGGTCGGCACGGCCGATCCGTTCGGCGCTGTGCTCTCGATCCACTCCACCCGCGCCGTCGGCCGCGATACCGGCGGCTTCAGCAAGTATCTCCTCAACCAGCAGTATCACCCGCAAACCGGCCAGCCTGTTGACTACAAAGACGACTTCGAGAAGAAGATCCGCCAAACGCTCTCCGAGCGGTTCGAGGTCGTCTCGATCTCCTTCTGCAAACCCGGCATCGCGCCCATCGGCCTACAGCGCGACGGATGGGAAATGCACCCCCTTGCCTACCTCCTGCTCAAGCCCAAGGACCCCTCGGTTGACAAACTCCCCGCGCTCCAGATCGACATGGATTTCTCCGACGGGCGCGGCAGCGTGGTCCTTCCCGTCACCAGCAGCGTGACGCTCATCGACGCCAAAACCCCGCCGCCCGCCGCCGCCCGTCTTGCCAAAAAGATCGAGATCGAACAGACTCTCGACGACCGCACCATCGCGGCCCGCACGCTCAAGCTTGAGATTCGCGCCAAGGGCCAGGGCCTGCTTCCTTCGCTGGCCGATCTTGTCGATCTCGCGACCATCAACGCCGCGGGCTTTGAAATCGTCAAGACCGACGACCACGCCGCCAACATCTCCGAGCTTGACACGTCCGGAGAGTCCGTCGTCGCGCTCTCGGAGCACGCCTGGACGCTCGACCTGTCCCCCCGCGCGGGCACCACGCCGCGCGTGTTCAACTTCCCACTCCCCAAGGTGAAGGCCGAGAAGGCCGAGTACAAGCGTTATGCCGATGCCGACATTGTGGCCGTAACGGCGTCGGTGCCGATCGAAATTCCCGGCAAGCTCCCCATGTGGCAGGTGGCCGCGTCGATTCTCGCCGGCGTGGTCATTCTGGGCGGTGTCGTCACGGCCCTCTTCCGCAAGCGCCGCGTCCAGCAGGTGTATGTGCCACGCTTCACGGTTCCCGCCGAGGTGACGCCGGTGAGCGCGATCGCCACGCTCAAGCACATCGCCGGCATGCCGCAGGTCTCCCTTGCGGAGGGTGAACGCGTCGCTCTCATCACGCAGATCGACGACCTCGAACGCCGCTACTTCGCGCCGGCCGCCGCGCCGGGTGCGGCTGTTGATACCGACCTCACCACGGTCGTTCGCACCTGGGTGAACAAGGCCGAGGCGGGGCTGCGGAACTGAGACTCGCGTCTCTATTCGGTGAGTTTCTCGATGTCGGCGAGATCTTTGTGTCTCCCGGCCGCTGTCTTGTTGGCAATGAGGTCGGCCTTTGAAATCAGGTTGACAACAACGCCATCAACTGATACTGAAACACGCCGCCGGTAGCACTCACCGAACTCCACTCCGGTTACACCGGTGAGCACCTCGATGCGAACTGGCGGCAGTCCCATCCGAAAAATCTTGTTTGGGACGGTGAGTTCAGTGGGGCTCGCGCTCGCCGAAAACCCGAAATCTGCGATCACACGTGCAACTTTCGTCGCGTTCGACTCATCGACCGCCACCCAGATATCTATATCGCCGGTCGGTCGTGGACACCCTTAATACGTTACCGCATAGCCGCCGACGAAATCGCACGCCGTCCTTCATCCTCACCGCATATCCGCCGCCTGCTGCGGATTGTGCCAGATGCGGTTCACGCCCGGCGGGGCATTGCGGGCGATCAGCGAGTCGGCACCCTGCGGGCCCCATGAGCCGCGGGCGTACGTCTCGATATTGCGCCGCAGATACGGGCTGTTCAGGAATGGCTCGCACATCCGCCACGCACCTTCAACCTCGTCGCGATGCTTGTAGAGCGTCCGGTCGCCGCGAATGGCATCAAGAATGAGCGGGCCGTAGGCCTCAATCACCTCGCCGCCGAACCGCTCGAGATAGTCGAGATCGAGTTTGGCCGATTCGATCTTTGTTCCCGGCCCGGGCACCTTGCCCTCAATCCGCAGCGACACGCCCTCGCGCGGGGCGATGTTGATGATCAGCCGGTTGGCTGGCCGGTCGGCCAGCTCCGGGTCGATTTTCGCGAAGATATCCACCGGGGGCCGCTTGAACTGGATCACGATCTCGGTGAGCTTGTCGGCCATCGCCTTGCCCGAACGCAGATAAAAGGGCACGCCCGCCCAGCGCCAGTTGTCAAAGTGAATGCACATCGCGCCAAACGTCTCCGTGGCGCGCTCCTTCTTCACGCCCTCTTCTTCGATATACGCCTTCTCTTCCGGCTTGCTCCCCTTGGCATAGCGCCCAAACACACCCATGTGCTGAACTTGGCTCTCTGTCAGGGTGGGCGATGAGTTGACGATCTTGATCTTCTCACGCATGATCGATGCCGCAGTAAAGCTTGAGGGTGGCTCCATCGCCACCAGCGTCATGACCTGCAGCAAATGGCTCTGCACCATGTCGCGCAGGGCGCCAGCTGTGTCGTAGTAGTTCGCCGCTCGCGATCCGACATCCACCGTCTCCGCGGCGGTCAACTGCACGTGGTCGATATACCCGCGGTTCCACAGGGGCTCAAAGATCGTGTTGGCAAACCGCATCACCAGGATGTTCTGCACCAGTTCCTTGCCCAGATAGTGGTCAATGCGGTACGTTGCTTCTTCCTCAAACACGCGCCCCAGGCACTGGTTGAGTGAAACCGTGGACTTGAGGTCCACGCCGAACGGTTTCTCGATGATGATCCGCTGCCACGCTGCGTTGGACTGGTCGAGTGAGCACCACCGCTTGCCTTCGGTGACCAGCCCTGTCGCGCCGATGTTGTCGATGATCGGCTCAAACAGGTTGGGCGATGTCGAGAGGTAAAACAGCAGGTTCGGCGCGCCGCCCTCGCCACCTTTGATGATCCCCACGTCTTTACCGATCTGGTTGCACCGGTCACCCAGGGGCTTCATCGCCGCCGGGTCGCTGCCGTCGCCGGCGTGATAGAAAATCCGCTGCGAAAACTCTTTCCACTTGGCCTCGTCAAAGTTCGCCGAGTGCTTCTTCACCGACGGGAACAGTTCCTCCCGCCACCCCGAATCACTCTTCTCGCGCCGCGCCACGCCCAGAATGCACACCTTCGGAGGCAACCGCCCCTGCCGAGACAGGTCATACAGCGCTGGCACGAGCTTGCGACTCGTCAAATCGCCCGAGGCGCCGAAGATCACGATGATGCAGTTTTCTGCCTGAAGGTTGCCGGGGGTGCTCATATCCCGGCATCATACCAAAAACCGGCCCTCCCGCACAACTCCCTTCCCATTTTCCCCCCTCCATTCCCCACCATGGCCGTTCCCCCCAGTCTGGCCGTTCCCTCCAGTCTGGCCGTTCCCCAGCATGGCCTGTCACCTGCCGAACGCCCTAATCCCGCGGCGGCGGTCCTCCCGCCTTCGCCAATGGCTCTTCACCCCGCAGCCGCCGCGCCACATCCGCCACGATTCCCGGGTCTTCCGAGACCGTGAAGTGGCTCCCCCAAACCAGCCCCGCACGCCACAGCACGCTCCGCCCCGGCGGCGCTGCCCGCGTCGCGCCCACCCAGCCGTCGCGAATCCGTGAATAACACACCAACTCATACCGCGCCCGCTCGAGTGCTACGTCCAAAGCCCGTAGAAACCCCGACCCCGCCACCATCGCCTCCGCTGCGGGGTCTATCGCGGTCATGTCCGCCAACAACGCACCCCGATGCGGGCTCGACAGCGTCATCAGCCGTGCGATCGAGAGCCGCCGGTCACCCACGTGTCGAATCGCCCCCCGACCCTCATCGATTCGCCCACACCCCGCCAGCACACTCGGCCCCGCCGCCGCGGCCCGGGCGATCAGCCCGCCCATCGAAATCGCGACGACGTCTACCTGCTCGGCCCCCGGGTTCTCCCCTTCGCCCAGCGCCCCCGGCCGCCAGGCCGCCACGCTTTCAATAACTTTCGCCACCGCTGTGGGCATATCCCCCGCGCCGGTGTACCACACCACGAGCACATCACGCGCCGCGTACCCCACCAGCCGCGTCAGCTTCGTCGCAAGCCGCGCAGCGGGGATCCGTGGCGATCGATACCCAGCCAGCACCACTAAGGGCCGCTCGATCCGACCCGGCCCTGCTGCCACCATTCGCGCCTGATCCGCCAGCGCAGCCTGCGCATCAATCGCAAAGTCCGGATTGAGCGCGCGCACCGTCGAGATCTGCATGAGGCGTTGCAGCATGATGGGGCAAGCGTAACCCGTAAATCCTCCTTTCGAGTATCCGCCGCCCCCCGATACCATCCGGCTTGAGGAAATCCGCCAACCGCGATGCCCACGTCCCCGTCCTGCTCGATCAGGTCCTCGACGTTCTTTCGCCCAAGCCCGGCCAGATCATCGTTGATTGCACCGTCGGCTGCGGTGGTCACGCCGCGGCCATCCTTGCGCGGCTCGGCCCGCCCGAGCTTGGCGGCCGCCTCATCGGCATTGATCTCGACGCCGGCAACCTCGCCATCGCCCGCTCGCGCCTTGAGCGCACCCGTCACCGGTTTGACCTCTTCAACACCAACTTCGCCGGCCTCCCCGCTCTTCTCTGGCAGGCCGGCGTCAAAGACGGCCGCGCCGATGCGGTCCTTGCTGATATTGGGGTGGCCAGCACCCAGATAGACGACCCCGAGCGCGGCTTTTCCTACCGCAAGCCCGGCCCGCTCGACATGCGCATGGACAAGACCCGTGGCCAGCCCGCGTCAGTGCTCGTGAACTCCATGACCGAGGCCGACCTCGCCGCCGCGTTTCTTGATCTTGGCGACGAGACCGATGCGCCCCACATCGCCCGCCTGATTGTCGAGCGTCGCGCCCTGGAACCAATCACCACCACCCAGCAGCTCATGGCCCTGGTCTGCGAAGCCCGCGACTTCACCATCGAGCGCGGCGCCGGCGCCAAACTTCACCCCGCAGCCCGCACCTTCCAAGCCCTGCGAATCCTCGTCAACCGCGAACTTGCCAATCTTGACCGCCTCCTCACCGTCATGCCCACCGTGCTCGTCCCCGGCGGCATCGCGGCCATCATCACCTTCCATTCCGGCGAAGACCGCCGTGTGAAATACGCCTTCCGCGACGGCTACCGCGACGGTACCTACGCCTTTGACAAACGCGATCCGCTTATCGCCACCGAAGAAGAACGCGAAGAAAATCCCCGCGCCCGCTCGGCCAAACTCCGCTGGGCCCGCATGCCCGGCGGCGAACCGCGCGCCGATGCCGTCCCCGGTCATTCGATCGACGACAACTCGTAATCCTCTGCGAAGAATCCCCCATGTACTGTCGCGCTTGCGGCTACAAACTCGTCGGCCTCCCCGCCGGCCCCTGCCCGGAATGCGCTGCCCCCTTTGACCCTGCAGTTCCAGCCTCTTTCCGCGCCACCGAGCGCCCCCTCTGGCCGCGCTGGTTCGCCGCCGCCTGTGTCCTGGTCTGCACCGGGCCACTCGCGCATATCGCCCTCATCCACCTCGCCCTGGTCGGCGCCCGCATCACGCTCGGCCGCTGGCCCAACCGCATGGGCGCAGATGATCCTCATGACCTCACGGGCCTCGGCTTCGTGCTCTACTGCATCGCCATGTTCAGCATCGTCCTCATGCCGGCATCGCTCGGCGCCGGCGTCATCGGCCTCGTCGCCGCCCTCCGCAGTCGTAACACCGCGCTCGGCCCCCTTATCTTCGTGACGCTCCTCGCCAGTTGGTTCCTCACGATGCTCATGGCCCTCCTCGACCCCGCGCAGGCGATCGTCTGGTTTAGGGATTAACCCCTCACTTCCCGTCCTTCTTCCCAAGCATCGCCGTCAGCTTGGCAATGTCATCCGCCGTCAGCACCTTCGCCGCCTTCTTCAGCATCACCCCAAAGTGCTCAACTTCCGCCGGGGCGGACGGGAACCCCGCGTTCCCCTTCGGCCCAACGCTGTCGATGATCGGCTGGCCCGCCTCATCCAAAAACACAAACCACGGAATGCCGCCGCTCTTGCCCTTGTTCATCGCGTCCAGCATGGCCTGCCCGCCCACCATGCGATCCGTATCGATCTTCACATCCACAAACTCTTTGCCCACAAGCGCCGCCACCTCGGGCATGGCCATCCAGTCCTCAAGCCGGTGGCACCACCCGCACCACGGCGCTCCAAAGTGCACAAACACGCGCTTGCCACTGGTCTTGGCCTCGGCCACGCCCGCCTTGAGCACATCGTCCGCCTTCGCGTATGTTGCCTTGTGATCGGTCAAGAACTTCAGCACAGCCGCGGGACTGTGCCCCGCCTCCAGCCCCGTCGATTTCCCCGACCCGTCCTTCACCTCAAGCCCATCGGTTTCCTGGTTCGCAATCGCCTTCCCGTTGCCATCCAGCACCGTCAGATACGGGTACCCCTTCGACAGATCCGCCCCATACACCTTCGCCAGATCCTCGTTCTTCCCGTTGGGCTGCCCGGCATCCACCATCACTACCTCATACTCATACATGAGCTCGCGCGCGATCTTCGCGTCACTCTTATAGAGCGCGTGTAGCCGAATGCACCACCCGCACCAGTTCCCGCCCCATTGCACCAGCACCCGCTTGTTGTCTTTCTTGGCCTTCGCCACCGCCGACGCGATCTGCACCTTCGCATCCGCCTTCTCGTCGTAGACCTTGGGTTTCGCTTTTGCGCCGCCCGTGTCAGGAGTCGCCGCCGGCGGCTCCATCATCATCGCCGCCCCCGCCGCTGCGGTAAGGGTGAAGGCGAGCGTCGCAGCAACCGTCAAAGTGCGCAGGTTCATGGGGCATTCCTTCGGATGAAATCACCTCAGGCTCACAACCAGTTGGCCGCCGTCCACAGTTTCCGGCAGCCGCGAACTGTTCATTCTATCCGCGTCTGCCGCTTCGACTTGTCGCTGGTCCCCGATGATCCGGTGCCGCCGCGCCCGCCGGCACCGCCGCACCGCATACCCCATCCAGATCGTCGCGCACAAGACGGGCACTCTCGGCGCCGTCGATGTTGGCGAAATCTGGGTGTGCTCCGGCCAGTTGAACATGGAGTGGCCCCAGCGCGTCTGCCAACTGGCAGGAGAACCTCATGTATGCCGACCTTTCCGACATCCGCCTCTTCAGCGTCTACTACACTGTCGCGGCGGAGCCGTGCCCTGACTACCGTGCCCCAACTGAATGAAATGGTGCGCCAGACGCGGCCCCGCCAGACACTGTGAAGACTTCTCCGCCGTGGGGTTCTCACTCGGTCCGCACATCAACAAAGGGATCAGTGCCCATGAAGAGCCTGCTCACAACACTTCTCCTTGTCGCCATGGCGGCCTTGTGCCCGCCGGTCTGCGCGCAGGACTCCCACAGCAAGAAACCCCCGGTACCAGACCTCACTCAAGGCGGGAAGCCCGACAGCGAGCACAGTTGGACGCTGGGCGCGACCGGTGCCAAGGGCTGGTTTTGGAACTGGAAACTGGCGTCAGGGGTTCAGAACAACGACGCACGCCAGATCCTGATCACCGAGGTCGCCAAGGGTTCTCCCGCCGACGGCGTGCTCGAGAAAAACGACGTCGTGATCGGCCTCAACGGGCGGGCGTTCGAGGGTGATGCGCGTCTCCTGTTTGCGCAGGCCGTCACAGAAGCCGAGAAGGAAGCGAGTGTTGGTCGCTTGGAACTGGTGCGCTGGCGCGCGGGGAAGACCGACAACGTCCAGTTGAAACTGCGGGTGCTCGGCACCTACGCGTCAACAGCTCCCTACGCCTGCGAGAAATCAAAGCGCATCTTCGAGCAGGGCTGCGAGGCCATTGCCAAACGGGGTTTCAAGAACAAGAACGGCACAGTGCAAGTCAGCATTGAGAACGACATGAACGCCCTCGCGCTGCTGGCGCTCGTTGCCACTGGTCGCGAGGAATATCGCCCCCTCGTCGCCGAATACGCACGCCACGTCGCCGAGTCGCAGCCCGGAGGTCACGAGTCGTGGGGCTACGCCTACGAAACGCTTTTCCTGGCCGAGTATGTGCTGGCGACCCAGGACCAGACGGTGATGCCAGGGCTGCAACGATTGTCTCTGGACATCGCCCGCGGCGCCAGCGGCGTCGGAACGTGGGGCCACCGATTCGCACAGCCTTCCGGCAATCTTTTCGGGTACGGTTGCATGAATCAGCCGGGCATCCCCCTCACCATCGCCATGGTGCTGTCGCGTGAGGCCGGGGTGAAAGACCCGGTTCTGGACGAGACGGTCGCCAAGGCCGGCGGCTTCCTCCGCCAGTGGGTCAACAGGGGGGCCATCCCCTACGGCGATCACGAACCGTGGCCGTGGCACGATGACAACGGCAAGTGCTCCGGGGCGGCGGTGCTCTTTGATCTGCTCGGTGATCGAGAGGCCGCCGAGTACTACGCGCGCATGGGCACCGCTGCTTACGCGGAGAGAGAAAGCGGGCACACCGGAAACTACTTCAACATCCTCTGGGCGCTCCCGGGCGTGTCCCGGTGCGGACCAGCCGCCACCAGCGCGTACTTCAAGGAAACATCCTGGTACTACGACCTCGCGCGTGCTTGGGACGGAAGCTGCGAGTACGTGGCTATCCGCGGCGAGCAATCCTACGACAACTGGGATTGCACCGGTTCTTACCTGCTGGGCTACGCCCTTCCGCTCAAGAGCCTCTACATCACCGGGCGAAAGCCGTCCGCGGTCCCGGCACTCTCTCCCAAGGATGTGGACGAAACGATTGCCGCAGGCCGAGACTTCACCTTCTTTGATGCCGACCGGCAAGTCTGGTATGCGGAGCGGAAGATCGAAGCGCTGCTGGCTGGACTTTCCAGTTGGTCGCCCGCGGTTCGTCAGCGATCCTCGCAGGCGATGAGCCTCCGCCAAGGCAACTTCCTGCCCGATCTTCTCGCGCTGCTCGACGGCAAGGACCCCAACGGCAAATATGGTGCGTGCGAGGCGATCGCCTACCTCGGCCCCAAGGCTGATTCGTTGGCACCGCAGGTCCGTGCATTGCTCAGCGATAATGACCCTTGGGTGAGGATGCTGGCGGCTCGGGCGATCCCCCGCATGAGCCAGAGCATTCGTGTGGCCTCTGTGCCAGACCTGCTCCGCGCGGCGTTGATCAAGGACCCCCATGACCGACGTCAACGACTCGCAGGGGAGATCGGAAAAGCCTTGTTTTCGCTCAATCCAGGAGCGAGAGAGCCAACCCCCATCCTGTCCAAATCGCTCGATGGCGTGGACCGACAGTTGCTGGATGCGGCGCTCAAGAAGATTCTCGCCAACGAGGACGGGTTGATCCGCGGGCTGGCCGCGGGGGTCTATCCGATGCTCTCGCCGCAGGATGCCAAAGCCCTTCTGCCCGAGATCGTCGAAGCGACCCGAAAGAACGCGCCCAGTGGCGAGATGTTCCGTTACGGCATCCGCTGGGCGGGATTGGATCTGCTGGCGCGACTACGGATCCGCGAGGGGATGGCGCTGTGTGTTGACCTCGCGAACGAGCTCGAATGGGGCCGTGATCTGAACCGATGCCTACGCCCGTTGGAGAAGTATGGCGGGGCTGCGAAAGAGGTCATCCCCCGCCTCCAAGAGACCATCGTGGCGATGCGCAGGCACCACCAAGCCAACGGGGGCGATGTCAAGAACCTGAATCGGGACATCCTCGCCATCGAGAAGTTGATCCAGGCAATCGAGGCCGACAAGAACCCGGCGCCCGTGCTGAGCATCGAGGAGTTCACCGCCAGGAAAGAGCATCCGTGAATCCACAAGGAACAACCATGAACCCACAATCACGCTTCTTCGCCATCACCATCAGCATGGCCGCAGCCTTCTTGGCGGTAGTCACCACGGCCACCACGGCCATCGCCGACCCCGTGAAGAAACCGCTCAAAGTCTTCATCCTTGCCGGGCAATCGAATATGGAAGGCCATGCGCACGTGCGCACCTTTGACTATCTCGCAGCGGACCCCGTCACCGCTCCCATCCTGAAAGAGATGCGCAATGCCGACGGCACGCCACGCGTGTGCGAGAAGGTCTGGATCTCGGATCTATTTGGGAATCAGGAGGGCGAACCGGGGGGTGAAAAGCACGGCAAGCTGACGGTCGGCTATGGAGCGCAGAACGACCTCAAAATCGGCCCCGAGTTCACCTTCGGCATCTACATGCAGAAAACGCTCGACGAGCCCATTTTGCTCATCAAGACGGCCTGGGGCGGCAAAAGCCTCCACACCGATTTCCGCCCGCCCAGTGCGGGGCCCTATGAACTGAATCAGTTCCAGTTGGATCTATACAAGAAGCAGGGCAAGAACATCGAAGAGGTTCGAGCCGAGAAAGCACAAGCCAGTGGCCGCTTCTACCGACTCATGACCGACCACGTCAAGAAGGTGCTGGCTGATATCAAACAGGTCTGTCCGGATTACGATTCGCAGCAGGGCTATGAGCTCGCCGGGTTTGTCTGGTTCCAAGGCTGGAACGACCTGTGTGACGGCCACGTCTATCCAAATCACGACAAGCCGGGCGGGTTCAACAACTACAGCACGCTTCTTGCACAGTTAATTCGCGATGTGCGCAAAGACCTCTCGGCTCCTCAACTGCCCTTTGTGATTGGTGTCATGGGAGTGGGTGGGCTCCAGGAACGTCCCAATCAGCAAACGTATTTCAGACAGGCCATGGCCGCGCCGGCGGGCCTGGCTGAGTTCAAGGGCAAGGTGGTCAATGTCCTGACGGAGAAGTACTGGGACGCCCGACTCGACGAACTGGTGTCACGGTGGGAGAAGGTTGAAGACAAATCCGCAGCATTGAACAAAGACAAGAATCTTACCCGCGAGCAGCGAGCCGCGGCTTTGGAGAAGTACACAGCAGAGGTATACACCCCCGAAGAACTGCAGGTGAAAGAAGCGGGCGCCTCCAATCGCGGTTACCACTACTTGGGATCCGCCAAGATCCTGACCCAGATCGGCAAGGGCTTTGCCGATGCGATGTTGGAAGTCATGAAGCAGCCGACGGCAAGCGGGAAGGAAACCGAGCGGTCCGGTTCCAAGTGACCTGCCCCCAGCAACCAGGCAGGTCGCGCTCATGGTTAAGGTGAGCCCGGCGCGGGTGCGCCGGCCCAAGCAGCGTCGGCGGGGCGGCGGTGATCGGGCCCCTTCGGATGCAGCCAAGCGGCTCGAAAGACACCCACCCCGATCTCCGGACACCTCCAGATACCTCCGGACACCTCCGGATAACTCGGACACCCGCGCTTCACACTCCCGCATCCTTCCCCCTCCCCGCCTGTACCATTCCCCATGCTCCCCCTCTTCCCCCGCACCCTCGCCGCCTCTCTCCTCGCCCTTGCCGCATTGCTCGCCCCCGCCCCCCCCGCCGCGGCACAGGATGCAGCCAAACCCAAGCCCTATTCCCGCATCACGGAAACGCCCGGGGCCGGTGCCGCCGGGCCCATGACCTTTGAGCTCACCACCCGCACTTTCGTGCCCAAGAACGGTGTCGGCCCACGCGTCCACCTCGCCGGCGCGGTCCACATCGCCGACAAGGCGTTCTATGAGTCGATGCAGACGCTTCTGGACAAGAACGATCTCGTGCTCTTCGAGGGCGTCAAGCCGCCCGGCACCGGTGCCATCGATGCCAAGCTCGACGATGCTGGCAAGGCCAAGGCCACCACCGGCCGCATCAAGTTCATACTGCAAGTCGTCGCCGCATTCCGCGAAAAGGAAGGCCGCTTCCCGACCAGCATGACCGACCTCCTTGAGAACGGCAACCGCCGCTGGAAGTCTCTGATCGAAGGCGCCCTCAACGACGCGTGGCACCATCCCCTCACGCTCACCATCATCGAGAAGCAGCCTCTGGCTGATTCTGAGTTCGAAATGCCAGTCACCGAAGTCCCCGTCCTCACCAGCCCCGGTCTCGACGGTGCGCCAAGCACAGCCGACGATCTCAAGGTCGAAGGTTCCGCCGTCGCCAAGGGCAAAGCCGGCGGTGGTGGGGCTTCGAGTAACCTTCAAGCTCAAATGGCCAAGGCCTTCGGCCTCGCGTACCAGCTTGATCTCATGGACTCGGGCAAGCCCAACTGGCGCTCCAGCGATATGGACCTCGACGAACTCCAGCAGCGCTTCGCCGAGCAAGGCGCCGACGATAACGGCCTGCTCAAAATGCTCGACGGTTCATCGCTCCTCAGCAAGTTCGCCGGCTGGATGATGGGCCTCATCGGCAGCAGCCCGCAACTCTCCATGATGATGAAAATCATGCTCGTTGAAACCCTCGCACAGTCCGACGAAGCCTTCGGTGGCGGTGGCGGCGCGGGTGGCGGAGGGGCCTTCGGCACCATGCCCGGCATGGCCAAGATGATGAAGGTGATCATCGAAGACCGCAACATAGTCGTCCTCAAAGACCTGACCTCCGTCATCGAGAACGAGAAGAACATCAAAGACGTCGCCATCTTCTACGGCGCGGGCCATATGAACGACTTTGAGCGCCGCCTTGCCCAAATGGGCTACTTCCCCGCGCCGACCGATGCCGACCAGTGGACCCCCGCTATCCGGATCGACCCCAAATCCGCCGGAATGACCGCCACCGACATCAAGCAAATGCGCGACACCATGCGCGGCATGATCAAGCAGCAGATGGCCCCCAAAACGCCCGCTCCCAAATGACCGCTCCCAAGTGACCGGCACCGGCAAGTCGAGTCTCGGCACGCCGCCGACTCGCCCGCCGACTCCTCCGCCGGCCACCACTTCGGTGCCCCGAATGTCACCTCGGCTAGCCATTTGTCCGGCCTCCGTTCGCCTGCTTGCTGCCCGCTTGTTGTCCAGTCTGTCGCCTTCTGACACTTCTCCCTGTGCTTGGCACTGGCCTGCATCATCTTTGACTGCTAACATCACGACCCTGCCCGGTCCCCCCGGCGGGCCCGGAGCGATTGCTATGAAAGCCAACAAACCGCATAAGGGCGTCCTGAAGCGGATGCGCGTGACGAAGACCGGCAAGGTCAAACACAAAAGTTCCAACAGCAAGCACTTGAAGAGCGCCAAAAGCCCCAGCCGGCTCCGTCGTCTCCGCAAGGACCGCTACGTCTCCACCAGCGAGGCCATCGGTCTTGAACTGCTTCTTCACCGCCGCATCCGCGGCCGCGAGCAGCCCATCGCTTCTGTGAAGATCAGCCCCTCACCCGAAGAGTCAAAGCCCATCAAGGCTGCCAAGCTCGCGGGTCTCAAGGTCAAAATGGCCGCCGCCCGCAAGAAATAATCAGTCTTTTTCGATCGCGCCGCGCCCCTCACGCTCACCCGTGTTGGTCGCGATGTGATCTTCCGGCCGGCCGGGCTCCAAGCCGATCATGCTGTTCATGATCGCCCCGATGCCGACTGACGAGTTTGGAGTTTGAACCATGCCACGCGTCCGCAAAGGCGCCGCCCGCACCCAGGCCAAAAAACGCCTGGTCCGTGCTACCCGCGGCTACCAGAAAGCCACCACTCACCAACGCGGTGAGATGAAGAACGCCATCCGGACCGCCGGTGTCTACGCATACCGCGACCGCCGCGCCCGCAAGCGCGACTTCCGCGGCCTCTGGATCACCCGCATCACCGCCGCCTGCACCCAGCGTGGCTCGCGTTACAGCGCGTTCATGAACGGCATTAAGAATGCCGGCATCGCCCTCAACCGCAAGATGCTCAGCGAGATCGCCATCGCCGATCCCAAGACCTTCGACGCCATTTTCGCCACCGCCATGAAGGCCACCACCGCCACCCCCGCAGCCAAGGCGGATTGAGCGCGATAATCAAGTAGCCCACAACCACCAGACCCCCGCACGTACCCCGCGTACGCTCCGGAGTCTGGTGGTTTTCTTTTTGCCCTGCCCGTTTTCCCGCCGGCCCCTTTTCCCGCCCCCCGTTCTCCCGCACTCCCTCGCGATTCCGCAAACATTCTGGAGCATGCCATGCCCGGCTGGTGGGTCACCCAAACTCTGAGCGCGCCCAACGGCACCGTTCTCCTCGCCTCGCACATCTTCTGGGTCATCTTTGCGATTGTGCTCCATGAACTCGCCCACGGTTGGGCCGCCATGGCCTGCGGCGACGACACCCCCCGCGCCACCGGCCACATGACATGGAACCCCGTCGTCCACATGGGCGTGCCCTCCCTCTTCATGTTCGCCCTCATCGGCATCGCCTGGGGCGCTATGCCAGTCAACCCCTCGCGCTTCCGCCGCTTCAGCGACGATGCCATCGTCGCCCTCGCCGGCCCGCTCATGAATATCGCCCTCGTGCTACTCACCCTTCCCGCCCTCGCCGCGTGGATCCTCCTCACCCGCCAGGTCACCGTGCCCGCGCACGTGCAGGCCAACATCTTCACCTTCCTCTACATCGGCTCAGTCCTCAACATCGCCCTCGCCCTCTTCAACCTCCTCCCCGTCCCCCCGCTTGATGGCTCACGCATCCTCAGCGTCTTTGTCCCGGCCTACCGCAACCTCTTCGCCAGCGAAATTGGCCGCGTCGCCATGATCATCCTCATGGTCGTGCTCTTCACCCAGGGCGGCACCTACATCTTCGGCGCCGGTCACTACGTCGTCAACGCGTTCATCACCGCCGTCATCCCTGCCCTGCCCACAACGCCCTGACGCCGCGGCCCCGAGGTGAAACCCGCCTCGCCGCCGCGGCCGCTCGTCGGCGCGGGTGATGGTTGCGGTCGGCTGAGTCCCGATTGGTTGGACATGTCGCGTCTGCGCACCCACGGGACGCTTCTTGGCCCCGGTCGCAGACTCGCCGTGCCGCGAGGGGCCGCGGTTGTAGTCACGGGTGGAGCGACGCGGCTCTGCGCGTCGTGGAACCCGTGGAAATGAGTCTTCCCTTTCTTCTTCTTGCCCCGTTGGGCAACGCCGTGAACTGAAGCCTATTCCTTTGCGTTTGGAGCCCGCCGTGGCGGGCTTCCTTCTTTCCGGCCTCAGCCAACTTCAGATCACGGCGTTGCCCGCCGGGGCCAGTGACGCCGCCACCGTCGCCGTCGTAATCTCTCACCACGGCCCCTTCTCCCCGCGCGTGTTGCCCCAGTCGAAGATCCGCCGCGGCGGACCGCAGATCCGCCGAGGCGTAGATCCGCCGCGGCGGACCGAAGACTCGCCGTGTCGTAGACTCGCCGTGGCGAGGCGAGGCGAGGCGGGCGGGCCATGGAGACGGCGCCACCCCCCAATTGTTTCCGCCTTCGCCGGGGTTGAACTCGGCGCGGAAGGTCGGCCTCATCGTCATGGTCAGGAAGACCAGCGCGGCGGGATTCGTGGGCGCGAGAACAGGCGAGCGCGCGTATTGGCTCATCTTTCAACGCATATAAGATGGCTCTGTTGGCCACTCGGCCAGTGCCGATTGCAACGCGGTGATCAGCACCGGCAGGTCATCCTGCGCGGTCTTGACGAGTTCCGCAAGATCGATGCCCCAGTAGATGTGGACAACAATGTTCCGCATCCCGACGATCTGTCGCCACGGCACCGCGCCGACGCGCGCACGACCGGCGGGCGTCAGGCGGGC
>Ga0105047_10003988_pt1 | contig 25882 bp, 16 predicted proteins | sample MAT04_FD_78384 | JGI IMG/M metagenome (GOLD analysis project Ga0105047, IMG submission 78384) | Freshwater microbial communities from Lake Fryxell liftoff mats and glacier meltwater in Antarctica - MAT-04 (megahit assembly) | ecosystem: Environmental > Aquatic > Freshwater > Ice > Liftoff...
GCATGGGCCGCACCGGGGGCGGCTATCGCTGGATGCTGGTGCGGGCAGTGGCGTTTCGCGATGCGTCGGGCGCGGTCATCAAGTGGTTGGGCACCTGCACCGACATCGATGACCTCAAGCGCGCCACCGCGCAGATCACGCAAAACACGCTGCTGCTGCGGATCGCCGGCAAGATTGCGCAAGTGGGTGGCTGGGCCATCAGCGTGCCGGACCAGCGCCTGACCTGGTCCGACGAGATGTTCGACATCGTCGAGTACCCGGCGAACGATCAGCCTCCTCTGGAGCTCGCGCTGAGCCTGTATGCACCCCAGTGGCGCGAACCGATTGCGAAGGCGCTGGAGCTTTGCACGCGGGACGGAACACCCTTCGACATGGAGGCCCAGATCGTCACTGCGCGTGGCCGCTTGGTGTGGGTGCGTATCGTCGCGCAGGCTGAACGTGATGAAACCGGTGTCATCACCCGGATCGGAGGTGCGTTCCAGGACCTGTCGCAGCTCAAGCGGGCCGAACAATCGGCGCGCGAGAGCGCCGAGCGATTTCGCCTGGTGTCCATGGCCTCGCGCGATGCGATCTGGGACTGGGACCTGCAGGCGGACACCTTGTGGTGGAACGAGGGTTACCAGGAACTGTTCGGTTTGCAGCATGATCCGTCCAAGTCCGGTGCGCAGGAACGCGAGGCTGCCTTGCATCCACAGGATCGGGAGCGGGTGATGGCCGGTATCCGCGAGGCCATCGCGGGCAGCGCCAGCGTCTGGAGCGACAGTTATCGACTGCTGCGAGGCGACGCAAGCCAGGCGCAGGTGGATGACCGGGGCTACCTGATCCGTGGTGCCGCGGGCCTGGCGCTACGGATGGTCGGCGCGTTGACCGATGTCTCGGCCAAGGCCCAGCTCGAGGAGCAGTTGCGCCAGTCGCAGCGCCTGGAGTCGGTCGGCCAACTGACCGGCGGTATCGCGCACGACTTCAACAACCTGCTCACGGTGATCCTGGGCAATGGCGAGTTGCTGCAGGAGGAACTGGACCAGGATTGCGACAATCAGGAACTGGCCGGCATGATTGTGGGGGCGGCGCAGCGGGGTGCCGAGCTCACCCAACGGCTGCTGGCGTTTGCGCGCAAGCAGACCCTGGATCCGGAGCCGGTGGACCTGGACCGGCTGATCGTCGGCTTCGATCCGCTGCTGCGGCGCACGCTGGGCGAGCAGGTCGAGATTGCCTTTGTGCGTGGCCCCAATCTGTGGCGTGCGCTGGCCGACGCAGGCCAGCTCGAAAGCGGTTTGCTGAACCTGTGCATCAACGCGCGCGATGCCATGCCCGGCGGTGGGCGCTTGACCATCGAGACCGCCAACATCCGGCTGGATGCGGAATATACGAGCCGGCATTCCGATGTCCAGCCGGGTGATTATGTGATGCTGGCAGTGTCCGACACCGGCCATGGCATGGAGCCACGGGTGATCGCGCGGATGTTCGAGCCGTTTTTCACCACCAAGGTCACCGGCAAGGGCACCGGGCTGGGCCTGGCGATGGTCTACGGATTCGTCAAGCAGTCCAACGGCCATGTCAGCGTGGTGTCGGAGCCAGGCCATGGCACGACGATCCGGGTCTACCTGCCACGTGCGTGCCAGCCTGGCAATCACGCGGCCGAGGTGCCGGGGCGGGCCCAGGTGGGTGGTGGGGATGGCGCAGGGGGCGCAGGAGGCGCAGGGGGCGCAGGGGGCGAGACCATCTTGCTGGTGGAGGATGACGTGCTGGTGCGCAGCTATGCCGGTGGGCAGCTGATTGCGATCGGTTACCAGGTGATCGAGGCAACCGACGGACAGTGTGCATTGGAAATCGTTCGCTCGGGCGCGGCGATTGATCTGCTGTTCACCGATGTCGTCATGCCGGGCATGGGTGGTCGCGAACTGGTTGCGCAGGCGCTGATGCTGCGACCCGGGCTGAAGGTGCTTTATACCTCCGGATATACCGAGAACGCCATCGTCCACCATGGGCGGCTGGACCCGGGTATCCACCTGCTGAGCAAGCCTTACCGTCGCTCGGATCTGGCGAACAGGGTGCGCGAGGTGCTCGACTGCTGAAACCGCGATGGTGGCACCCACACCCGCGATCATCGGACCAACCGTCATGGCCGGACTGTGCCCTTGGCGATAATCCTGGAATGAAGCTGCTCTCTCGCTCACTGCGTCCGCTGCCGCTCGAGGGGGCCGTCAAACCCTTCGCAGCGGCCAGCCGCTCCTGACATGCAGGTTCCCAACGCAGCGGTACCCGTGACAGAGCGCCGCAGTCATGCGTGGATTTTTCGGGGGCTAGCCGCCGCTTCGGTGCTGATGCTTCCTTTGCTTCAGTACGCCACGCCGTATCCTGTGCTTGCGCAACTCTTTCTCGTGTTGGCCCTGGTTTTCGCGCTGTTGTCGGGTTCGGCGCGCTGGGTCTGGGGTGTGGCCGGTGCCGAACTGGCTTTGCTGTTGCTGGACTGGTTCGGGGCGCGGCCTGCGGCCACGGTGGCGGCCTACCAGGCCCAACTCACCCAGCGCATTGGCAGCGGTCTGGCTGTGCTGCTCATCGCAGGCCTGGCATGGTGGTTGCTGCAACGGCGGCGGCGCGGTAGCCGCCTCCCTACTCAGGCGACGCTGGCGACGCTGGCGACGCAAGGCATGGGTGCAGACGGCCGGCTGCTGCAGGTGGCCAGCGAGACCGGCCGGGTCGGTGGCTGGTCGGTCGAGCTGGCCGACCGGCGGATCAGCTGGTCGCCCGAGACGGCGCGTATCCATGGCATGCCGCCGGGTTTCTCGCCCACATTCGACGACGCGGTCGGTTTCTATGCGCCCGAATACCGGGGGCAGATCGCAGGCTTGTTCGATATGTGCGCCAAAGAGGGTGTCGATTTCGACGGCGAATTCCTGATCAAGGCCAGGGATGGTTCACCGGTCTGGGTCCGCTCGATCGGGCACGCGGTTCGCGACGAGGCCGGACAGATCGTGGCCGTCCAGGGGGCGATCCAGGACATGTCGTTGCGCAAGCGGGTGGATGAGCGGCGGCTGCGCCTGAACCGCGTGTATGCGCTGCTGAGCAAGATCAACCGGGCCATGGTCGAGATCCGCGATCGGCAACAGCTGTTCGAATCCGCCTGCCGGATCGCCGTCGAGTCGGGCGGGATGCGCGCCTGCTGGGTGGGGTTGCTGGAAGGGGCGCATGGCCATGTCAGGCAAGCCGCGAAGGCCGGCAATATCGACGGTTATCTGGAATCGATCCGGGTCAGCAGCCTGCCGGTGACGGAAGGGCTGGGGCCGTTCGGTCGGGCCGTGCGCGAGAACCAGCCGGTGATTTGCAACGATATTGCCCGCGATCCTTCGTTTGCGCCATGGCGGGAGTCTGCGCTGGCACAGGGGTACCGTTCTGTCGCGGTGTTCCCGCTGCGCGCCAAAGGGACAGTCATCGGCGCGGTGGTGTTTTATGCCGAGTCGGCGGATTTCTTCGACTCCGAGGAGCAGCGTCTGTTCAGCGACCTGGCGGACGACATCTGCTTTTGCTGCGAGACGATCGCCCGGGAGGAAGCGCTGCGTGACAGCGAGGCGCGGTTTCGCGCGGTATTCGAACAGGCGCCACTGGCCATCAGCATCATGTCGCCGGACAAGCGTTTCCTGCGGCTGAACACCCGCTTTTGTGACATGGTCGGATATACCGAGCACGAACTCCTGGCCCACGGCGATTGTGTCGAGCTGACACATCCGGATGACCGCGAGCGCGATGCGCAGGCCGTATCGATGCTGCGAGATGGTCAACCCAGCGCCAGCCTGGACAAGCGTTATCTGCACCGCAATGGCCAGGTCGTGTGGGCCCGGCTGACCGTGTCGCTGCTCCAGTCGGAGCCGGGTCTGGAGCCTCGTTTCCTGGGCATGGCGCTCGATATCACGGCCGAAAAGGCGGTCGAGGAGCGGCTGGCCCATAACCAGGCGATGGTGCGCATGGCCTCCGAAGTCAGCCGTCTGGCCGCCTGGGAAATCCTGCTGCCTGACGGCCGCGTGATTGCGTCGGATGCGCTCTGTCGACTGGCGGAGTTGCGTCCCGGCAGGTTGAGCTGGACACGCAAGGCGCTCGCGCTGGTCGATCCCGCGGACCGGGCCGACGTGAAACGGGTGTTTTCGGCCTGCGCCCATGATGGCGTTGCGTTCGATCTGGAGGTGCGTTGCCGCACGGGTAGCGGCCGGCCGGTCTGGATGCGCCTGATCGGTGAGGCCGTGGCAGATGGCCAGGGGCGTATTGTTCGGCTGCAGGGCGCCTGCCAGGATGTGACCGAGCGCAAGCTCGCCGAGCAGGCACTTGTGGCGAGTCTGCAGCGGTTCCAGCAACTGGCCGATTCGATGCCCCTGATCGTGTGGACGGCGGATGCCGACGGGTCGGTCGATTTCTGTACCCATGCGCTGGAAACCTATACCGGCAAGGCTGTGGTCGACCTGTTGCATGGCGGCAGCTATCCGACGGTCCACCCGGACGACCGGGAGCACGCCGTGGCTGAGTGGGCCCGTTGTCGGCTTGTGGTCGAGCCTTACGTGACCGAGCTGCGCCTGCGCCGCCACGATGGTGCGTATCGCTGGCATCTGGTACGGGCCGTGCCAACGCACGACTCTGGCGGGAAGGTGGCCAAGTGGTACGGCTCGGCGACCGATATCGACGACCAGAAACGGCTGGAGCAGGAGTCGCGCCGACTGGCCGCACGCCTGGGCAATACACTGGAAAGTATCACCGACCCGTTCCTCACGTTGGACCGGCAGTGGAGCATCGTTTATGCGAACCAGCCAGCCGCCCATTTGCTGCAGGCCGAGCGCGACAGCCTGATCGGTACCGTGATCTGGGACCGGCTGCCACTGCGCCCTGGCAGCGTTTTTCGCGGCGAATGCGAACGCGCCTTGCGCGAAGGGGTTGCCGTCGGTTTCGTGGAGGGTCACGCACCGACCCGGATGCTGCTGGATGTCCATGCCTACCCCACCGACGAAGGGCTGGCCGTGTACCTGCGCGACATCACCGAGCGGCGCCAGGCCGAGAGCCAGCTGCGCTTGCTGGAGACGGCGGTATCGCGCCTGAACGACGTGGTTCTGATCACCGAGGCCGAGCCGTTCAGTCAACCCGGTCCGCGCATCGTGTTCGTCAACGACGCCTTCGAGCGGCTGACCGGTTATACCCGGGACGAGGTGATCGGCAAGACGCCGCGCCTCCTGCAGGGGCCGGGAACGCAGAGGTCCGAACTCGATCGCATCCAGGCAGCGCTCGTTCAATGGAAGCCTGTGCGCGCCGAACTGCTCAATTACACGAAGTCGGGACGGGAGATCTGGTTCGAGCTCGACATCGTACCGATCGCCGACAGCACCGGTTGGTATACCCACTGGGTGGCGGTGCAACGTGACATCACCGAGCGGCATATGCTGGAAGAGCAACTGCGCCAATCGCAGCGTCTCGAGTCCATCGGGCAACTCACCGGGGGCGTGGCGCATGATTTCAACAACCTGCTCACCGTGATCATGGGCAATGCCGAACTGCTGACGGATGCCCTGGCGCATGACAAGTCCCTGGGCAGCCTGGCGGCCATCATCGGCAACGCGGCGCAGCGCGGCGCCGAACTCACGCAGCGCATGCTGGCCTTTGCGCGGCGCCAGCCTTTGGTACCCAAGGTGGTCGACGTCAACCAGCTGGTGGCCGGTATGGATGGTTTGCTGCGCCGCACGCTGGGCGAGCAACTGGAGCTGGAGGTCACCCGCGGCGTCGGTCTGTGGCAGGCGTTGGTCGATCCGTCGCAGCTGGAGAACGCCTTGCTCAACCTGTGCATCAATTCGCGGGACGCGATGCCGCAAGGCGGCCGGCTCACGATTGAAACCGGCAACACCCATATCGACCAGGCGTATGCCGACCGGCAGTCGGAGGTCCAGGCGGGCCAGTATGTTCTGGTCGCGGTGTCCGACACCGGTGTCGGCATCGACGCCGCGGTGCTGGGCAAGGTGTTCGAACCGTTTTTCACAACCAAGGAAAAAGGCAAGGGCACCGGGCTGGGACTGTCGATGGTGTACGGGTTCGTCAAGCAGTCGCGCGGTCATATCAGCATCTATTCGGAACCCGGCGAGGGAACGACGATCAAGATGTACCTGCCACGCAGTGTGCTGCAGGGCCAACCGCTGGAAGTGCCGTTGAAGGCTCGCGTGGAAACCGGCAGCGGCACGATCCTGCTGGTCGAGGACGATGACCTGGTGCGGCGTTACGCCGTCGGGCAGTTGACGTCGCTGGGTTATCGCGTCATCGAGGCTGCAGACGGCCCCGGCGCGATGCAGATGCTGCAGCAACCGGACGCTGCGCACATCGACTTGTTGTTCACCGATGTGGTCATGCCCGGGGGCATGGGTGGGCGGGCGCTGGCGGCCGCGGCACGCAAGCTGCACCCGCGGCTGAGAGTGCTTTTCACGTCCGGGTACGCCGAGAACGCCATCGTGCACCACGGACGGCTGGACCCCGGGGTGCAACTGCTGAGCAAGCCCTATCGACGAGCCGAGTTGGCACGCCGGGTGCGGGAAACGCTTGCAGCCGATCCGGCACCCTGATCGTGCAGACACCGATCATGCGCCGGCCCGCTCACCCGTCGTCGGAATGACCCGCACACATCAGCCGGTAACCGACATTGCGCACGGTCTGGATCGGATCGCCAGTGACACCGGCTTCGCTCAGCTTGCGGCGGATATTGGACACATGCACGTCGAGCGAGCGCAGCGAGATCTCCCAGGCCAGGCCCACAGTCGCGCGCGTCAGTGCTGCCCGTGAAACCGGCTTGCCGTCCGCGTGCAGCAGCAGGGCCAGCAGCTGCGCCTCACGCGCGGTGAGCGTCGTGACACCGTCTTGCGACATGATCTTGCGGTGCTCGATATCGATCTGCACCGGCCCGAAATGCAGCGGACCGACATGTTGCTTGTCGGGTCGCGCCGTGGCGCTGGCGCGTCGCAACACGCTGCGCAGCCGTGCGCCCAACTCTTCGAACGCGATCGGTTTGGTGATGTAGTCGTCGGCCCCTGCATCCAGGCCACGGGCGATCGCGAAGGTTTCGGAGCGCCCGGAAACGATCAGGACCGGCAGCCGGGATGCGCCGCGCAGGCGGGTCAGGATGTCGATGCCGTCTTCTCCCGGCAACCCCAGATCGAGCAGCAGCAGGTCGATCGAATGGTCGGCCACAGCAGACAGCGCCTGCGCGCCATCGCGCATCCGCTCGACGACGAAATGATTGGCCTGCAGGAATCGGATGACGATTTTGCGAACCTGGGGATCGTCTTCCAGAATGCCGACGCGAACGATACTGCTTTCGAGGATCATGGTGTGATTGCGATCGGTTTCCTCGCCAACGACGGGACGGAGCGGTGTTGGCGCCCGCAAGATCAGCCGCAGCCTGTCATCTGTATTATGGTCCTCTCATGCTTTCACATGGAGCGCAAGTCTGACATGGTCGCTGCCCGGGGTCTGTGGCATTTCGGAAAAGCGCTGGAGGCCTTTCGCTGATGGCTGTACCCTGGTCCTCGGCGCCGGCCGGACACGCCGATTGCGTGGGTGCAGTGCTCGCCTTGACGCGCAGGGGGGCAGCCCATGATGTCAACAACCTCTTGACCGTGATCCGTGGCAATTTGCAGTTGATGCAATTGCTGGGGACTGCCGAAATGCCGGCTCTGGTGGCCGAGATCGAACTGGCGTGTGCGCGGCTCGCATTGCTCGGTGACGAATGGTTGCTGGCGGGCGAGCGAACCTCGGGTGGCATCGGCAGCGACGGCGAGGCCAGTGGGGTTGCCGACGGCCTGAGGGAGATCGTCGACCTGATCGGGCGCAGCCTGCAGGTCGAGATGCGTTGCCGGATCGACGTGCGGGCCGAGCGGTCGCGTTGCGGCCTGTCGGACCGGACCCTGCGCGCGCTGCTGCACTGCGCGCTGCGGGTGTTGGCGCGCGCGCAAGTCGGTGCGCCATTGCGCGTGCGGCTCGTGGCATGCGCGAACTCTGCCGTGGTGTTGCTGCGCGCCCCCTGCGGCCCAGCCACCCATCTGCGCCTGGACTCGCCGGCAACGCTGGCGCGCCAGCCCGGTGTCCAGCGGATCGATCCGGGTTTGTGGGATGTGGCGCAGTTGCTGCACGGGCGGGGCGGCGACTTCGCGCTGGGCCGCTCTGCGCGACGGGTCTGGCTGCGCCTGACCTTGCCACCGGCTGCCCTGCCCGGCGCGACGCCGGACCGGGGCCGCCAGTAACGCGTCCGGCGCGGGCCGGGTCGTGCGGTCAGGTCGTGCGGTCAGGTCGTGCGGTCAGGTGGTGCAATCGATCAGACCTGAACATTTCTTAAGGTTCGTGGCTGCCGCCCGGACTTACCATTCCAGCGCAGCCGATCCATGCCTGGGCAAGTCGTGCTCAGGACCCGGCAGATGAAAGCAGGACATGCAATGAGCCAGCAGGATCGATCTTGCGATTCGCGCCTACTGAACGGAGCCTCCTGTTCGAACGCACGTGGCATGCCGCCTGGCATCGCAGAACGCGATTCGACGGCCGCCGGGCGTGCGCCGGTGCGGGGCTGGGCCACCGCGCGCGCGTTCTTTTCCGCCGCGGCGGCACAGGTTCCGATGCTGGCGGGAGTGCCGGTTCGTCTGGAGTTCCGTCCGTTGCCACCACTGCCGCCCATCGGCGCTCCAGAGAGCGCGACATGCCCGGATTGAGGCAGGTCCCACGCGCAGCGCCTGCGGCAACGCCGACCGCCGGGGCAGCAGCCCCGGGATTTTCGCCGGAGCCGCCACTTCCCAAACCTGACAGGCGGGCCGATCCGGCCTGACAGATCCGTGAACTCTTTGACGCCGCAGTGTGAATCCGATATCTTTCTGCAGCACGTCTGCGCTGATGAGGGCGTGTTCGCGGTGCAGGCGCGGACGCCGGTTTCCTGCGATAGTGCAAAACACTCCGGTTGTTGGCTGCCCAGTGGGGGATCTTGCGTTCTGGCAGGTAGGTCGGAGACCGTCCGGGCAGATCCCGTACACGATGTGAAGGAGGTAATCGTGCCACCCATGCCAAGATTGCTGATCCTGGATGACGACCCCGCGATCGCCCAGACGATTGCCGCAATTGCGCAGCGCGACGGCTTCGACGTGCGTTGTGTCGACCGAACCGAGGAATTTTTTGCGTTGGTAGTGCAGTGGTCTCCGACCCACCTGGCGGTGGATCTTGTGATGCCCGGCATGGATGGCGTCGAGGTATTGCGGTTGCTCGCCGAGAAGGGATGCACGGCGCGCATCGTGCTGACCAGCGGCATGGGATCAAAGGTGCTCGAAAGCGTGAAGCGGTCTGCCGAGGCACGCGGGTTGCACATCAGTGGCATCCTTCCCAAACCGTTCAAGAATGCCTTGCTGCGCGAGTTGCTCAAGGAGTCCCGGCCCCAGCATCAAGCGGCACCGGGAGCGTCGATCGATGCTGGTACGCCGCTTTTTGGCGAAGAACAGGCGCAAGACGCGTTCACGGCGCGCCGCCTTTTCCTGCACTATCAACCCAAGGTGTCTTTGTCGACAGAAGTGGCCGTTGGTTTCGAAGCCCTGGTGCGCTGGCGCCATCCGGACGGCAGAACGATCGGCCCGGACCACTTTGTGCCGTTCCTGGAACGGTCCGGTCGAATCCAGCAGCTCACAGACTATGTGATCGAGGATGCGTTGTCGTGGTTCGTTGGCGTGCCACCCCTGGTCGATCGCGCGATCAAGATGTCGGTCAACCTGTCGGCGCGCAATCTGGTCGACATTCATCTGGCAGACCGGCTGTCCGCTCGCTGTGCGTCAGTCGGTGTGTTGCCAAGTTCGGTGATTCTGGAGTTGACCGAGACCAGCGCAATGGCCAATCCGACGGATGCACTGGATATCCTCTCGCGGCTGCGCATCAAGGGTTTCGAGCTGGCGATCGACGACTTCGGCACCGGCTATTCGTCGATGGTGCAACTGGCCCGGCTGCCGTTCTCGGAGCTGAAAATCGACAAGAGTTTCGTCAGTTCGATGCTGCACTCCGAGGAGTCGCGCAAGATCGTCGGTTCCACCATTGAACTGAGCCGCAGCCTGGGCATCATCTCGGTGGCCGAGGGCATCGAGGATGCCGCCACCGCCGCGATGTTGCGCGGCATGGGTTGTGATCTGGGTCAGGGTTACTTCTTCGGACGTCCGATGGATGGCCCGCAGGCCGAGCGCTGGCTGCTGAACCGGTCGCGGGACGCGATGTGCGGCTGAGGCGCGCCTTTGGCGTGGCGGGACGCGTTTGATTTTTGGTTTGCGGAGTCGCTCACGACGGATAGTCGCGCTCGAGTTTGGCCAGCAGTCGGCGCGCGACCCGAAAACTCTCCTTGAGCATGTGCCGGTCGATGTGGTTGAGCGACTCCAGGTCGACCTGGTTGGCGCTCTCCTGTGGTGTGTCGCCCATCTGCACCTGCAGGCGCAGCATCTGCAGGTATTCGAATGCGGCGATCCAGGCTTCGCTGTCCGGCGCCGACAGGTGCAGTAGCGGTCCGATGGCCTCGAAGCGCTCGCGGGTGCCGATCGCCGTCACGCCCAGCGCCAGCGCATACAGGCGCGCCACATCGACGAACACCGCGGTGCCGTGGTGCTTGAGGTCGACCGTCTCGCGTCCATCCACGGTCCTGGTGTCGATCGCGCCGCGCCAGTTCAGCGGCACCCGATGCCGGCGTGCGTTATCGGCCATCTGCTTGGCAAAGCGCGGCAGCCTGGCGGCCTGAGCGGTGATGGCGCCGCGCAAGGGGTCTGCCAGCTCGGTGCGGCCGGCCAGCGCTCGCAGGTCAAAGTAGATGTTGGCCTTGAGCAGGTCCTGCGGCGAGCCGTACTCGAGCCAGTCGCCGAAACGCTGGCTCCATTCCTGCGCAGTCAGGCAGCATTGCGGGTTGCTGGCCATGATGTTGCCCTTGCACAGCGGGTAGCCACAGCGGTCCAGCGCCTCGTTGACGCTGCGCCCGAACGCCAGCCAGCGTGGCCGGTCGACCTCGGGCTGCTCGCTGCAAAACACCAGGCCATTGTCCTGGTCGGTCGAGAGGGTCTGCTCGGAGCGACCCTCGGAGCCGAAGGCCAGCCAGCAGGCCTGCTGCATGTCCACGCCATGCGCCCGGGCCTGCAGGACCACCAGCCGTTCGGTCAGCAGGTCGTTCAGGTGGCTGATGAGCTGCGTGAGCTGGCGAGCGGCTACGCCCTGGCCGATCAGGTGGCGTGCGAATGCGCGGATCGATTGCGCCGACTGCACCAGCGCCGCTTCGTCCTGCGCCGCCCGTATCCCGGAGCTGACATGGCGGATCGACATGCGCTGCATCGCGAACAGGTCGCGCTCCGAGACCATGCCCACCACCTTGCCGTCCTGCGTGACCGGAACATGGCGGATGCCGTGTCGCGACATCAGCAGCGCTGCGTCCTGCGCCGTGTGTTGCGTGCTCACGGTGTGGACAGGCGCCGTCATCACATCGCCGATCGGCGACTCCAGCGGCGTGCGCGCCAGCACCACCCGGTCCAGGATGTCGTGACGGGTCAGGATGCCCAGCGCCGCGCCGGCCGCATCGACCACCAGCATGGAGCCGATCTTGTGGTCATGCATGGTCTCGAGCGCCTGTGACAGGGGCGTTCTGGGCAACACGCCGACCGGCGTCTTGAGTGTCAGCCGGCCCAGTGGCGTTTCCAGTGATTGCTCGGCCAGCCCCTGCGTCGCGTAGCGGGCTTGCCTTGCCTTGCGCGAGAGTTCGAGCTGCGTGCGCACCCGGCCGCGCATGAACTCGGCAAAGGCCATGCTGCTGGCCATCAGCGCGTGCACGTCGGCCACTGGTAGGTGCAGGCATACCACCTCGTCGTGCGCGCTATAGGTCGAACTGACGGCGCGCGCATCGATCACCGCGCCGACCGGAAACAGATCGCCAGGCTCGAATGCGAAACGGGTGTCGCCCTCCGGGTCGGCCCCGTGGCCGTTCACATGGCCTTCGAGCAGCACCAGCAGGTGGGGCACCAAGCCGTGTGCCGGCGACAGGATGGTTTCGCCTGCCGAATGGCGCCTGGCAACCGCCTGGGTCACGAGCTGCTCCAGATGCTCCGGCCGCATCTGCTGGAATGGCGCGTAGCCGCTCAGCCGCGCGCGGATGCCGGCGGGCAGGCCCGCAGGCGAGAGGGAGGGATCGACAGTGGCCATGGCGTGCATTCCTGCTTTGGATGGCGGCGCGCCCGGTGCGACGCCCGCAACCCATTCTGGCAGAGGCCGCCATGCCATTCGTGCGGTCTGAAACTGCGCCCCGGGTGTGGCCGCGCTACGCGCCAACGCTCGTCAGTGCGCCAGCTGCGCCCGGGCCCGGTGCAGCCGCACGAACAGGGCGTCGGCGCTGATCGACAGGCGCCGGCACACGGTGTCGGTCGGCTCCTCCTGCAGCACCCGCAGCTGCATCGCGTCGCGTAGCGCCAACGGCAGGTCCTCGATACGCGCGAGCGTCTGCGCCAGCCGTTCGCGTTGCTCTGCCAGCTCATGCGGGCCGGGCTGCGGGCAGGCGACAGCCAGCGCGCCTTCATCGTCGTTCTGTTCTTCCAGGCTGTCGATGCCGGCGCGCTGGCGCACCAGGTCGACGATCTTGTTCTTCAGGATCGCGGTGAGCCAGGACCGCAGTGCACTGCGGCCGGCGAACCGGGCCTTGCCCGCCAACACCGCCTCGAACACATCGTGCACCACGTCCTCGGCCAGCATCGGGTCCTGCAACCGGCGCTGGGCGAACCGGATCAGGTCCTTGCGGTGGGAGACCATTTCGATCCAGCATACGGCAAGGGCGGCCTGAGGCGTGTGCGGCTCATGATTGCGGGTAGCGGTAACTGGCATTGGATGCTCCTGGATGCGCGTGTTGCGATGACGTGACTCTGCGCGGGTCGTATCGCAGAGGTGTCGCGCCACATCACAGGAAGATCACATTTGCGTCAGGTCTTGCGCTGGCAGCGTCCGTGCGCCGGCCTGCCCGTCCTTGGCCCGTGCCACCGCCATCTCGCGCGGCAGCGGCACCCCGTTCTTGACCGCCAGGATCTCGGCCATCACACTGACCGCGATTTCGGCAGGGGTCTTGCTGCCGATGTAGATACCCACCGGTCCGCGCAGCCGTGCCAGCGTGGTCTCGGTCTGCCCGAAATGCGTCATCATGCGCTGGCGTCGCGCCTCGTTGTTGCGCCGTGAACCGATGGCGCCGACATAAAAGGCGTCGGAAGCCAGGGCTTCGAGCAGCGCCAGGTCGTCGAGCTTGGGATCGTGTGTGAGTGCCACGACGCAGCTGCGCCGGTCCGGGCGGAAAGCCAGCACGACGTCGTCGGGCATGTCGCCAACGACGCTGGCGCCGGCCACCGACCAGGCGCCCCGGTATTCCTCGCGCGGATCGCACACCGTGACCGCAAAGCCGCTGAACAAGGCCATGGTGGCCAGGTATTCGGTCAACTGGCCGGCGCCGATCAGCAACATGCGGTATTGCGGCCCGAAGCTGTTGACCAGTTCGGTCTCGGTCAGCTGCAGCGCCCGCGGACCGGTTGCCGGGTCCAGCCGTGCGAGTCCGTCGGCCAGGCGCACGGTGCGCAGCATCAGGCGCCCGGCCTCGAGCGCCTGCACCAGCTGTTGCAGCAGTTCCGGCGCAGGGTCGTATTCCAGCAGCAATTCGAGTGTGCCACCACACGGCAGGCCAAAGCGGTGCGCCTCGTCGGCACTGACACCGTATTGGACGCAGGTCGGTGGCCCGCCCGGAAAAGCCATGCGGGCCGCGCCGGCGGGTGTCCGGGCGGTGGTGTGGCGGTAGATCAGGTCATCCTCGATGCAGCCGCCGGAGACCGATCCGACGACAGCTCCGTCCTCGCACAGGGCCATGATGGAGCCGACCGGCCGTGGCGACGAACCCCAGGTTCGCACGACGGTGGCCAGCAACGCCTGTTTGCCGGCATCGCGCCAGTCGCGCAGCGTGCGCAGCACCACGACGTCCAGATTCTCCATGTCGATGCCTTTCGCAATCGGGGTCCTGAGTGGCAGATCGAGACGGTCTGCCGCATCCTGACCGTAAGATTGTTGTGCCGAGAGCAGACAATGATGCCATGGCCCATTCGATTCTCGTTGCCGAAGACCAGTCCGACATCCGCGAACTGCTCGTCATGAACCTGCGCAACGCCAATTACGCGGTGCAGGCGGTGCCCGACGGCCTGGCCGCGCTCGAGAGCCAGAACGAACAGGCCAGCGACCTGATGATCCTCGACCTGATGATGCCGGGCCTGGACGGACTCGAGGTGTGCAAGGCCCTGCGCGCGCGCGGACGCACCACCCCGATCCTGATGCTCACGGCCAAGTCGACGGAGCTCGACCGGGTGCTGGGTCTGGAACTCGGCGCCGACGACTACCTGACCAAGCCGTTTTCGCTGGCCGAGCTGCTGGCGCGGGTCAAGGCCTTGCTGCGCCGGGCCGACCTGCAGCGCGCGGCCCAGCTTGGCGCGCTGGCGCAGCCGAAGGTGATCCGCAACGGCGACCTGGAGATTGCGCCGGCCAAGCGCAACGTGCGTTATCGCGGCGTGGCGCTGGACTGTACCGCGCTGGAGTTCGACCTGCTGCTGTATTTTGCGCAGCATCCGGGCCATGTGTTTTCGCGCGCGCAACTGCTCGACGCGGTCTGGGGCTACACCCACGACGGTTACGAACACACGGTGACGACCCATATCAACCGGCTGCGCGCCAAGCTCGAAGCCGACCCGATGCGCCCCGAGCTGATCCTCACCGTGCGAGGCGCCGGCTACAAGATGCGCGAGGCGCCGGGGTGATGTCCGCGACCAATCTGCAGACAGGGTGCGGGCGGTGAGCGCCCCCAGCCCTGGCTTCGCCAGGCCCCCCGAGGAGGTGCGAGGAAACTTGGGCCGGCCCGGCGTTTTGTCATGCGCCCCCAGCCCTGGCTTCGCCAGGCCCCCCGAGGGGGTGCGAGGAAACTTGGGGCGGCCCGGCGTTTTGTCATGCGCCCCCAACCCTGGCTTCGCCAGGCCCCCCAGGGGGGTGCGAGGAAACTTGGGGCGGCCCGGCGTTTCCTCATGAGCGTGCGCCTGCGCATTGCGCTGACGATCTTCATCACCGGCGCACTGACGGCGATCGGCGTCATTGCCACTGTCCTGTTCGCGTTCCAGCGGTTCGAGCAGGAGACGACCTTCCAGCGCGCCGACGCCTTCCTGGGGCGGGTGGTGGCGATGTACGACAGCATCTACGAGATGCACCAGCGCGAGCCACAACAATTCAACCAGTTGCTGCGCAACCTGGTGCTGTTCGAGCCCGACACCCAGCTCTACCTGCTCGATGCCCAGGGCGCCGTGTTGTCCTCCACCGGATCGGTGGTGCTGCCGCCCGGGTTCAAGGTCCGGCTGGAGCCGGTGCAGCAGGCGGCCCGCAACCCGGACATGCCGTACGTGATGGGCGACGACCCGGAGCGCATGGAAGCCGGCGCCATCGTCGCCGCGCGTGTCGTGCGACGCGCGCTGATCCGGGGCGACGAGCCGGTGGCCGGCTACCTGTACCTGGTGTGTCACAAGCCGGTGCTGCCGCCCGGCCGGCTGGCGCTGCTGGGCAGCAGCATCGCCCAGCCAGCCCTGGTGGCCATCGTCGGCGTCGTCGTGCTGGCAACGCTACTGGCCGCCTGGATCATCGCCACGGTCACGCGACCCCTGCGCCAGCTCACACAGGCGGTGGTGTCGATTTCGAGCGGCGGGCTGCACGACGGCGTGCCCGGTACACCCGAGGCCTTGTTGCCGGCGCGCACCGGCGACGAGTTCGGCAAACTCACGCAGGCGTTCGCGATCATGCTCGAGACGGTGCGCCGCCAATGGGAGGCGTTGCGCCGGCTCGACCATTTTCGCCGTGAGGGTGTCAGCAACCTGTCGCACGACCTGCGTTCACCACTGACCGCCACCACCGCCTGCCTGGAAACCCTGGAAGGGCGCTGGCAAGGCGACGCCGCGCGCGCGGCCGATCGTGAACTGGTGGCGATGGCACTGCGCAACACCCATAACGCGGCGCGCCTGGTTCAGTCGCTGGGCGACCTGGCGCAACTCGACGAGCCGGAGTTCCGCCTGCGCTGCGAGACGGTCGATGCCGGCGAGCTGCTGGACGATATCGCCATGCGTTTCGGTCAGCGCGCCAGCAGCCAGGGCGTGACGCTGCAGGCCATGCACCATGCCGGCGCGCCAGCGCGCCCGCCGGTGGCCACGCTGGATATCGAACTGTTCGAACGTGCCATCGCCAATCTGGTGGACAACGCGCTGAAGTTTTGCACCAGCGGCGACCGGGTCGAACTGTCGGCGCAGCTGCGCGGTGAGTCGGTCGAGGTCGTCGTCAGCGACACCGGCCCCGGCATTGCGGCAGTTGACCTGCCGCAATTGTTCGATCGCTTCTACCAGGCGCGCCAGTCGGTCGCACCGAGCACCGGCGCCGGCGGCAAGGGCCTGGGGCTGGCCATCGTCAAGCGCATCGCCGAACTCCACGGCGGCGCGGTGAGGGTCGACAGTCGGGTGGGGGGCGGTACCCGGGTCACGCTGGTATTGCGGGCCGCTTGAAAGCGTGCGAGGCCGCACCGGTCCTGTGCAGCGCGGCGACGCCACGCTCAGGCTGGAACCAGTCGCAGATAGGTGATCTCGGAGGCCACGCCAAACCGTTTGGGCGGCCCCCAGTAGCCGGTGCCGCGGTTGGTGTAGACCCACAGGTCTCCGAGTTTGCGCAGGCCGGCGGTGAACGGTTGCTGGTAGCGCACGAAATACATCCACGGCCAGAACTGTCCGCCGTGCGTGTGGCCGGACAACTGCAGGTCATAGCCGGCGCCGGCGGCCGCCAGCGCACTGCGCGGCTGGTGCGCCAGCAGCAGGCGCAGCCGTACACCGGCAGGAGCGCCCCTGATCGCCGCATGCGGATCGCTGCGGTGACTGACATCGAAATGGTGGGCGCTGAAATCGGCCACACCGGCGACCATGACCATCTCGGTCTCGCGGTGCAGCGCGATGCCACCGGGAAACGTGTCGGCTGCCCGTTCATGGTGCAACACCCGGTGCTCGTTGAGCAGCACCTGCACGCCCAGGCTGCGCAACTCGGCGATCCATGCGTGGGCGCCGGAATAATACTCATGGTTGCCGGTGACGAAAAAGCTGCCGTGGGTGGACACCAGGCGCGACAACGGTGCCACATGCGAGCGCAGTTCGTCGACGCTGCCGTCGACCAGGTCGCCAGTGATGGCCACCATGTCGGCACCCAGGGCATTGACCCGATCGACGATACGCTGCACATAGCCATGGCGGATCGTCGGCCCGACATGGATGTCGGAGATTTGCGCGACACTGAATCCGTGCAGGGATTCGGGCAGGCCGTGGATCGGAACGTCGATGCGCACCACGCGCGCTGTGCGTCGCGCGTTCCAGAAGCCCCATGCCGTGGCGAGCAATGCAAGCGCGGGTACGGCGGCGGCACTCCAGGTCAGCAGTGGATCGAGCGAGAGCCAGCTTGCGCCGGCCAGACCGCTCGCCAGGGCCGCCAGCAGCGCGACAACCAGCATGGCGTCGCGCAGCAGCGTGAGCACGAACAGGCTCGAGAACAGGCCCATGCCGATCAGGCCGGCCCAGGTCACCAGCGTGGCGACGGAGCCGCTGGCGTGACGGCGCCTGCCCGCGAAGGCCAGTGGCATGAGCACGGCCGAGGCGGCCAGGACCAGCCACACCAGGGTTTCGGCCACGAGGCTCCATGGGCCCAGTGGCGAAGCGATGCGCCAGCCCACCCAGCCATGCAACAGTGTCAACAACAGGACGATAGGCGTGAAGGGCATCGGCAGGCAATCGCAGGCAACAAGGCCCGGTAGTTGGGGTGAAGTGCGCCAGAATCAAGTCGGCCCGTCGCGCTGACTGTCCTCACCGCTGCGGAAATCCGCGGCGGTTGTCAGGCCGCGTGCCGGATCCACGCCCCTGTGCTGCGTCTGCCGCGCCTGCAGCGCCCGCAGCGCGGCGATGGCCTGCTGCGCCTGCTGCACCGGAACGAACAGGTGATCATGGCGCAGCCCCGCGACCACATTGCAGCTGATGCCCGCCTGCCCGAGCGCCGTGGCGAAAGCGGCTGTCAGTCCGACCGCCTGCAGATCCGAGTGCACGCGCAGCGTGATCCAGGCGCAGCGGTGCCGGGCTTGCAGGCCGTGCGCGCGCGCCACCGATTCTTCGATGATCAGCGACAGGCCTTCCGGTTCCCGGATGCTGGCGATGATGCTGGAGGAATCGAGCCGGTCTGGCTCGGGGCCCTGGGCATAGACGAAAGTGCCCGGGTTGAGGACGGGCTCCATGTCGCGCAGGAGGGTTCCGAGGTCGGAGATGGGGTGCATGGGGAACCTGGAGGGCGAGGGCATGATTCTTCCGGCCGGCTTCGGATCGCCAACACGATGCACGACTCTAACCGGATCAGGTGACCCTGGCGGAAGCCTGCCAGCGCGGCGGCACAATGGTGCCCGGTCACGCCGTCGGTGGCACGCAACGAAAAAAAGGTGAGCTACATGGACAACTTCCCCGCATATGTCCTCTCGCGCGTCGATGACCGCATCAGCGCGGATTTCACGACGATGCAAGCTGCCGCGCTCGACGCGGGCGCGGTGCTGGTGCGCGTGGCTTATGCCAGCATCAACTTCAAGGATGCGTTGGCGGCGACCGGCAAGGCGCCGATCATCCGCCGGTATCCGTGTGTCGGCGGCATCGATGCGAGCGGCATCGTCGAGCGGTCGGATTCGCCCCGCTTCAAGCCCGGCGACCCGGTCATCGTGCACGGCCATGGTTTCGGTGTCTCACACCATGGCGGATACGCCGGGATGGCGCGTGCGCCAGCCCAATGGGTCAACCGGATACCGCAGGGCATGAACCTGCTCGAGGCGATCACGATCGGCGTGGCTGGTTACACCGCGGCGCTGGCGGTGGAACTGATGGAGCACAACGGGCTCTCGCCGACGCGCGGCAAGGTGCTGGTCAACGGGGCCTCGGGCGGGGTGGCCAGCATCGCGATCGACCTGTTGTCGCAGCGCGGTTTCGAGGTGGTCGCGGTCACGCGCAAGATGCAGGAGCGGGACTACCTGCTGGCGCTGGGTGCGTCCGAGGTGGTCGATGCGGGCACGCTCACGGTGGGCAGCAAGCCGCTGGAGTCGGCACTGTGGCAAGGCGCCGTGGATTCGCTTGGCGGCGACGCGCTGGCCGGCTTGACCCGTACCATGCAGCGCGACGGCGTCATCGCCAGTCTGGGCAATGCGATGGACATCCACTTCTCCACCACGGTGATGCCGTTCATCCTGCGCGGCCTGCGCCTGATCGGCGTGAACTCCGACAACGAGCCGCCACTGCGTGAACACCTGTGGCAACGTCTGGGCAGCGACCTGCGCCCGCGCCAGCTGGCACGGATTGCGCAGGTGCATCCGTTTGACCAGCTGCCGCAGATGATGCAAGAGGTCGTGGCTGGGCGCATCAAGGGGCGCACGGTGATCGCGGTGGAGACGCAGACGGCGTAGCGGATGGTCCGCGCGGGCCAGTGGTGCCAGCCTGCAGTGTGTCAACGTCTCAGGTGCTGCCCCGCATGGCGATGTGAAACGGAATCATGCAGGGCACGGTTACCAGCAGGACCTCTTCGATCAACTCGCGCCGGGCCTCGCGCAGCGACCCGTGGCTGACGGCCAACTGGGCCGCCAGCGTGGTTTCCGCCAGCGGCGCGCCGGGCGCCAGCTCACCGGCTAGCTGGGTTCGCGGCGCGCAACCGCTCTGCAACGTAGAAAGAGTCATAGGGAAATCCCGCGGTTGCCGCGCCCCTTACGCCGCACTTTGCTTTCGCCTCTCAAGTAGCCGGGAGTTCGGGAAGCAAGCGGTCGTACTCCGTTTTCACCACTGCGTAGCACTCGCAGGTGCGCACTTCGAGCCCGGCCCGGTTGAGCACCGTGATGCGGCCACGGCGGTTATTGATCAATCCAGCGTTTTGCAGGCTGCGCGCAGCCTCGGTGACGCCTTCGCGGCGCACACCAAGCATGTGGGCGATCAGCGCCTGCGTGATCAACAACTCGGACCCCTCGACCCGATCCAGCCTGAACAGCAGCCAGCGGCACAGTTGCTCGTCTACGGTGTGATGACGGTTGCACACCGCCGTTTGCGCCATCTGCGTGATCAGTGCCTGGGTGTAGCGCAGCAGCAAGTGCATGGCGGCGCCACCGCGGTCGAATTCGTCTTTCATCAGCGTGCCTTTGAGGCGCAGGCCGTGTCCGGCGCTTTGCACCACGCCGCGGCTGGGCGTGGTGCCGCCGCCCATGAGAAGTGAGAGGCCCACCATGCCCTCGTTGCCGACGACCGCGATTTCAGCCGACGCGCCACTTTCGGTGACGTACATGAGCGCGACGATGGCATCGGTGGGAAAAACCACATGGCTCAGCGCTTCACCCGATTCGTACAGCACCATACCCCGTGGCATATCGATCCACTCGAGATGCGACTGCCAACGATCCAACACCTCGTGCGGCAGCGCCGCGAGAAGGCGGCTCTCGCGCGGATCAACAGGCCCTTGCATCGGAAACCTCCGAGTCTTGTCAGACTTCGACGTACTACGGGGTTATAGAAATCCGGCAGTCAATCGCGCTGACCTGGTGCGCCGGGGGGGGGGGGAGGAGTGGGCTGGAACACCAGCATACAGGACATCTGTTTCAGTGGCGTGCGCGTCCCCGCCAAACAAAGCCGGGTTGCCGTTCACGGCGCTGGGCACATAATGCGCAGCAGGCATTGATCTGGCCCTCACCGCGGGTGCGAGCCATGCGAGCCGCCATCGGAACGCCGCTGAAAGCAGTCCAAACCCCTGAAATTGCGCATGCCGGTGATACTTCCAAGCCGCTCTTCCACCCTATCGTCCGACAGGGGCGAAAGCAGGGCGCTGGGCGCCTCGCCATGAAACCCGAGGGGTCCCCGGTTGGCGGCAGCGACGCACTGCGGCGTCGCGCGGAGGCCGAGTTGGGACGCCGGCCCACCGACGCAGTGCCGTCCGACAGCGCGCGTCTGCTGCACGAACTGAGCGTGCACCAGGTCGAACTCGATCTGCAGAACGAGGAGTTGCTGTCCCGGCGTGCAGAAGTGGAAGCCGGTCTGGCGCTTTACACCGAACTCTACGATTACGCCCCGGTGGCCTATGCCTCGTTGGCATCGGACGGCACCCTGGTGCAGACGAACCTGGCCTGCGCGCGCCTGCTGGGGCAGGAGCGGTCCCTGTTGCACGCCATGCGCCTTGGGCAGTTCGTGGTCGACGGCGACCGCAGGCTCTTCAGCGACTGGGTCAAGAGCGTCTTTCACCGCAGCACCGTGCAGCGCTGTCAGGTCTTGCTGGACGTTGCCGGCGTTTCAGGCAGCGTCGGGCGCACGGTCCAGATCGACGCCGAGCGTGTGCCTGACAGCCTGTTGTGCCGCGCGGTGCTGGTGGACGTGACCGAGCGGCAGCAGGCCGAGGCATCCCTGCGATTGATGGAGGTCCAGTTGCGCGAGTCGCAGAAGATGGAGGCGATCGGCACGCTGGCCGGTGGTATCGCCCACGACTTCAACAACATCCTGGGCGCCATCCTCGGCAACCTGGATCTGGCCCGCCAGGACGTTGGTGCCGGGCATCCCGCGCTTGAGCCCCTCGAGCAGATCCTGAAGGCGAGCCTTCGGGCACGCATTCTGGTGCAGCAGATCCTGACCTTCAGCCACAGGCAATCTGAACCGGCCGGGCGACAAGCCGCGCGACCGCCGGTGGCTGAAACACTCGCCTTGCTGCGAACCACCTTGCCGGCCGGTGTGCAGATGCAGGCGGACCTGGCCGAGGCGCCCCTGTTCGTGTTGGCCAGTGCCACCCAACTGCAGCAAGTCGTGATGAACCTGTGCACCAACGCCTGGCAAGCGCTGAAGGACGGGGTGGGGTCCATCTCGGTCGTGCTCGATTCGGTCCGCATGGGCGATGGTGTGACGCCCCGCGTGGGTCATCTGCCGCCGGGGCGCTACGCTCACTTGCGGGTCAGTGATGACGGCACCGGCATGGACGCGTCGGTCCGGGCGCATGTCTTCGAGCCATTCTTCACGACGAAGCCGGTGGGGCAGGGCACCGGGCTCGGACTGGCCGTGGTGCACGGCATCGTGGCAACGCTCGGTGGCGCCATCACCCTGGACAGCGCGCCGGGCCGGGGAAGCACGTTCGACGTCTACCTGCCGTTGCTGGATGCGCCGGTGGACACCGCGCCTGTTGGCCCGGTCGCGCCTCGGGTATCGGTGGCTGGCCAGGGCCAGCATGTGCTCTACGTTGAAGACGATGAAGGCATGCTGGCGATGGTGCAACGCCTGTTGCAGCGACTGGGCTATCAGGTCAGCGGCTTTGCCGATCCGCACGCAGCCTTGAGCGCGGTTCGCGCGCAGCCCCGCGCGTTCGACCTGGTCGTGACCGACTTCAACATGCCCGCCATGTCGGGTTTGCAACTGGCCGCCGCGGTGGCCACCCTGCGCCCGGATCTACCCATCATTCTGAGCTCGGGCTACGTCACCGAGGACATGCGCACGCAAGCCAGGCGCCTGGGCGTGCGCGACGTGCTGCACAAGGAAAATACCATCGACGAGCTTGGCAAACTGGTGGCGCGCGTGCTGAGCCCCACAATCCAACGATCCTGAAAGTCCCCATGAAGATCCTGAAGTCACTCCACGACAGCCATCAGTTGCGGGTCAAGGCGGAAGAACGGCTCAAGAGTGGGAATCCGCCTCCCACACGGGGAGCGTTCACGGGAGCGCAGTCGCTGGCCTTGTTGCACCGCCTGGCCAGTTCGCCTGCAAGCGCCGGCGATGCGCTCAAGCTGCTGCATGAACTGCAGGTGCATCAGGTTGAACTGGACCTGCAGCATGAACAAGCCGACGAGGATCGCCAACAACTCGCCCTGGAGATGCAAAGCCACGCCATGCTGTTCGACGCGGCGCCATTCGGCTACCTGACGCTGGATGCTGAAGGCAAGGTCGTCGCGGCCAACCAGATTGCCTCCACTTGGCTGGGAGTCGAGTGTGAACCACCGGCTGGCCGCCCGATCCAGGACCTGGTCCATCCGCAGGACCGCCCGACGATCCACGAACGGCTGCTAGCCTTGCACAGCGGCAGCGGCAGGCAAACCTGCTTGTTGCGATCGAAGGCCCATGGCGATACCGTGCAGGCGGTGATGGTCACGACCGGTGCGGCCCTTGGCGCGCCCGTGTTGCTCGCATTCATGCCCGTGGACTGAACGATGCAGCCGAAGCAGGGCGCCGCGAACAACGGGCAACCAGCGATGGCAGTGCGCACGGTCGGTATCGGGGCCTCTGCTGGCGGTCTGGCCGCTTTGGAGCAGTTCTTTACCCATGTCCCCGCCAGGTCGGGTCTGGCCTACATCGTGGTGCAGCATCTGGACCCGACAGCGACACCGCTGCTGGCGGAGCTTCTGCAGCGGGTGACCGGTATGCCGGTACGCGAGGCCGGCGCTCAAATGCAGGTCGAGCCGGACTGTGTGTACGTGATCCCGCCAAACACCGAACTCAGCATGACACGCAGCCTGCTGCAGTTGAACAAGCCTTCCGAGCCGCGTGGTTTGCGCCTTCCCATCAACGTGCTGTTTTCTTCACTGGCCCACGAGCAAGGGTCATCAGCCATCGGTGTTGTCCTGTCGGGCATGGGGTCGGACGGCACGCTGGGCTTGCAAGCCATCAAGTCGGTGGGCGGCCTGACCCTTGCGCAGGAGCCCTCCTCAGCCCAGTTCGACTCGATGCCGAAAAGCGCCATCGCTGCGGACTGCGGTGACATCGTCGCCACGCCGGCCGACATGCCCACCCGCATCCTGGCCTACGTGGCGCAGGCGGAAAGAGCCGCGTTGCCCGGCTATGCACAAGGTAGCGAGGTGACTGCCGAGCGCGCAGATTCGGTGCCGCCCGATTCACCAGCCGAGACGCTGAAGCGCGTCTTCATCCTGTTGCAGCAGCGCACGAGGCACGACTTTTCCCTCTACAAGTCGAGCACCTTGTACCGTCGCATCGAGCGCCGCATGGCCATTCATGGCCAGCCCACGATGGCTGACTACGCCAGCTTCCTGGGCAAGAACCCACATGAGATCGATCTCTTGTTCAAGGAGTTGCTGATTGGCGTCACGAGCTTCTTTCGCGACCCCGCCGTGTGGCAGCACCTGGCCGACACCACACTGCCTGCGGTCCTGGCCCGGCGCGAAGCACAAACCCATTTCCGCGCCTGGGTTGCCGGCTGCTCCACCGGCGAAGAGGCCTACACCCTGGCCATGGTGTTCGCCGAGGTGGTGCAGCAGTTGCCTGAGCACCGCGACTGCACGCTGCAGGTGTTTGCTTCCGACCTGAACCCGGACGCCATCGCCACGGCCCGCACGGGCCGCTACCCGACCGCCACAAGCGCGCAGCTCTCGCCCGAAAGGTTGGCGCGCTTCTTCACGCAGCAGGACGACGGCCTGCGCATCAGCAAGCCCATTCGCGACATGGTGCTTTTCGCCCTGCACGACATCGTGCTGGACCCGCCTTTCACCAAGCTGGACATCCTGTGCTGCCGCAATCTGCTGATCTACTTTGATGCCGCATTGCAGCGCCGCCTGTTGCCTCTATTTCACTACAGTCTGCGCCCTGGCGGCGTGCTGATACTGGGCAGTTCAGAGACAGTCGGCACCTTCAGCCGGCTGTTCGAACCCATTGAATCCAAGCTGCGGCTGTACCTGCGCCTGAGCCCTGACGCAGCCAGCGGCCCCGACTTCCTCGTACGTTCATTCGCGCCAACTCTCAAAATGACCAAGGAACCTGCTGTGTCCCCCTCTGCAACCCAGGCCCCGGGTCTGGAAACGGTTGAAACCCTGCAGTCCGACGCAGACCACATCCTCTTGCAGCTGCACGCGCCGCCCGCGGTGGTGGTCAACAGCGCAGGAGACATCGTCTACTTCAGCGGGCGCACGGGCAAGTACCTGGAGCCGGCGGCCGGCAAGGCGAATCTGAATTTTCACGCCATGGTGCGCGACAGCTTGCGCGAGCCCATTGCCGCCGCACTGAAGCAGGCGCTGGCAGTCGAGCAGCCGCAGCGGCTGCGCGGCCTTCAGATCCACCGTCGGGAAGAGCCTGCAAACAGCAAGCATCCGGTGGTCGAGGTCACGGTTCAAGCCTTGCACGAGCCCGCGACGCTGAAGGGCATGGTGATGATCGTGTTCCGCGACATGGCACCAAAACCCGTTCGCCGCCGTCACGCTGCAGGTGGTGCGGACGCCGCGCCCAGCGCTGACTTGCAGCAGAGCCGCGAGGAGGTTCAGACCCTGCGCGAGCAGGCTCTGGCGTCCAAGGAAGAACTCCAGTCGACCAACGAGGAGCTGAAATCCAGTAACGAGGAACTGCAATCCGCCAACGAAGAGCTGCAGTCTGCCAACGAAGAGTTGACGACATCCAAAGAAGAGATGCAGTCGATGAATGAAGAATTGCAGACGGTGAACGCAGAGATGCAGACCAAGCTCGACGACCTGGCGTTGGCCCAGAGCGACCTGAAAAATTTGCTCAACAGTACAGATATCGCGATGCTGTTTCTCGACCAGAACCTGAATGTGCGGCGCTACACCGAACGCGCCTCCAAGATCATCAACCTGCGCGAAGGCGATATCGGCCGGCCCCTCAGCGACTTGACGACCAGCCTGGAATATCCGGCGCTGCAGGACGACGCCCATGAAACACTGCGCACGCTGATATTCTCGGAAAAGCAGATCCTGGCCAGCGATGGGCGCTGGTTCTCGGTGCGGATCATGCCGTATCGCCGGCTGGACAATGTGATCGACGGC
>Ga0105047_10003990_pt1 | contig 25880 bp, 21 predicted proteins | sample MAT04_FD_78384 | JGI IMG/M metagenome (GOLD analysis project Ga0105047, IMG submission 78384) | Freshwater microbial communities from Lake Fryxell liftoff mats and glacier meltwater in Antarctica - MAT-04 (megahit assembly) | ecosystem: Environmental > Aquatic > Freshwater > Ice > Liftoff...
TGATGGAGTGATTCAGGCGGCTGACGAGTTTGGCGACGTCGGTTTGCAGTTCGCAGAGGGCGTGGACGCGGGCCTGGAGGCTCGACATCAGAAGAGACGCGGCCAAGCCTTTGCCGGAGACGTCGGCGACGACGACGAGGACGCGGCCGTCGGCCATGGGGATGTAGTCGAAGTAGTCTCCGCCAACGGAACGGCAGGGCAGGGAACGCCCGGAGAGTTCCAGGCCCGGCAGGACAGGGGGCGCCTGGGGGAAGAGACCGCGCTGGATGTCGGCGGCTTGTTCGAGGTCATGGGCGAGGACGCGTTCGACGTGTTCGACTTCGACGAGGCGGGCGTGTTCGATGCGGATGGCGGCGATGTTGGCGAAGACGGTGAGGAGGCTGAGGGCCTCGGCGTCGAAGGGATGGAGGATGTTGGGGGTGTCGACATAGAGGATGCCGATGACCTGCGATTCGGTTTGGAGGGGGACCGCCATCAGGCTTTTAATTTTTTGCTGGACGATAGTTTGGGAGGACTTGAGAAAGGAGTCCGCCGCGACGTCCTGAACGAGGAGGGAGGCGCGCTCGCGCATGACTTTGTCGCGGACGGCGGAGGAGACGCGGAAGCCGTCGCCTTTGTTGGCCTTTGTTATCAGTTCGCCGTTTTCCAGCGTCATAAGGACGCCCCGTTTGGCACTGACGGCGTCGAGGGCCAATTCGAGAGTAATGTCGAAGAGGCTTTCGATGGGTTTGAAGGAGGCGAGTTCGCGGCCGGCGCGGACGAGGGCATCCATGCGGCGATTGGCGCGTTCGAGTTCCAACGACGGCGCGCCGACGGGTTTGGCGGAGAAGTTGGCCGAATCGAGGCGAATGATGAAGGTAGAGTCCGGGCGCATGGGCGTACCGGCGTCGTCTTCGACGAATTCGAGCGGGCTGGGAGCGGGTTTGGGTGAAGTGGTTTTATTGACTTCGAATTCGAGGATCTGGCGGCCGGCGACGATGCGGTCACCGGGGAAGAGGCGGTGTTCGCGAATGAGGTTGTTCCCGTTGACGGTGGTGCCGTTTTTGCTGCCGAGATCGCGGACAATCCAGGCGCCGGCGTTCCATTCAAAGGAGCAATGCTGCCGGGACAGCATGGTGTCCGACGGCATGGGGAGGCTGACGACTTCAGAGCGGCCCATGATGAAGGGGGACGCGTTGAGGCGGATTGGAAGCGACTCACCGTCGGGTCCAGTCAACAAGATCTCGGTTTCGACAAATTCTGGCATACGGCGAAGCTATACTGTGAAAGTATCTCATGAAGGCATAAGGAATCCGCTATGCGGCGATGTCTTGGCAACGAGAGGGACTTGGAGAGGAAAAATGAGCGCAACAATCAACACACGGCAGAACGGCGGAGTGTCCATTTTGGATGTGAGCGGGAAGATCACGTTGGGCGACGGATCCGTGGTGATCCGCGAAGCGGTGAAAAAGCTGGTGGCTGACGGGACCAAGAATATAGTCCTGAACCTCGGCGACGTAACTTACATTGACAGCTCGGGCATCGGGGAACTGGTGTCGGCTTTCACGTCGGTATCGAACAATGGCGGCAACCTGAAGCTTCTGAATCTGACGAAGCGGGTGCAGGATTTGCTGCAGATCACGAAGTTGTACACGGTTTTTGAAGTGTTTAACGATGAAGCCGAAGCGGTTGCGAGCTTTACCTAGTATCCGGGTGGAGGAGTTAGAGGGCGGGGCCGCGCTGATGTTGCGCGGCCTTGTTAGTTGATGGGGCGGTTGACCGATATCGCGGCAATTCGGAGCCTTTTGAACGCGGACCGGATTTGGAGCGTTTACGCGCTGGGGGATCTGTTGCCCGGGGGATTTGCCAAATCGAAATGGTTTGGGCCGGAATTGGCGCTGGTCTACTCCGATTACGGTACTTGCATTTTGTTTGCGATGGGTGAACAGGGCCTGGAAGAAGCTCTGGGAGAGGTGAGTTGGCCGGTGCATTTGCAGTTGCGGCCGAAGGCGATGGCGGTATTGGAGCGCTGTGCGGTGGTGACGAAGCGGATGCGGATGCGGCGCATGGGGTGGAGCGGGGACCGGACGGGGTGGGCGGATACAGGCAGGGCGAGGCGGCTGACGGCGGCGGATGTTCCGGCATTGGAGCGGCTTTATGCGGACGGGATGGAGAGCGGTGAGTCGCCGGACTTCTTCTTTGCTTCGATGGTGGCGGATGGGGTGTTCTTCGGAGTCGCCGAGGGGAACGAGTTGGTGGCAGCGGCGGGGACGCATCTCTACGCGCCGGAGGAGGGAGTGGCGGCGATGGGGAACGTGTATACGCGGCGCGACCGGCGGGGCCGGGGTTTCGGAAAAGTAGTGACTTGTGCGACACTGGCCGAGGTGGCGGGGCTGGAGACGGTGGGGCTGAATGTGCGGGTGGACAATGCGGCGGCGATCCGGGTGTATGAATCTTTAGGGTTCAGGAAGCACTGCGAGTTTTATGAAGGGCTGGCTACCGGCTGGATTGAGGTAGTTCATTCCGGGGGTTAAGGCGCCAACACGGCGACGACGCTGCCGCGGTACATCCCCATTCCGCAGGTGAAACGAAGTTCGCCGGCGGGTTGCGGCGGGAGGTGGATGATCGCGACGCCGCCGGGCGGCAGGGCACGGGTGATGCCGAGGGCGGGGAACGCGATGCCGCTTCCGCAGTTAGGTGCGGTGTCCCGGTGGATGGCCAGTTTTACGGGGTGGTTCGCAGGAATTTCGATTCTCGCCGGTTCGAATCCTTTGGCGCTTACGCGGATGGCGATGGCATCTTTCGGGATGTTCGCGACCGGCTGGATGGGGTCGATCGCGGGATCGACGGTGATTTCGAACGGAACGGTTTCGACTTTGTCGCCCACCTGCATCTGGAACCAGAGCTTGTAGTGCCCCGGCCGGGGGAACATTGCCGCGACGCGAATTTGGCGGGGAGGCGGGCCGAGGTTTTCGTGGGTGTGTTCGAGTCCGGCGTTTACCGGTAGTTGTTCAATGGGGTGTGCGTGTTGGAAGCTGCCGAGGCCGTCGCCGGCGATGATGACGTGCGCCCAGGCGCCGAGGTAGGGCCGCCAGTTGGGGATTGGATTCCTGGCTTGGAAGAGCAGGTCTGTATCGGCTCCCGCGTGGAATTTATCAGGTTTGATTAGTGCGATGCCTGGGTTGACCGAGGCGGGCATGCTCCGGGTGGGGACGGTTGCATCAACGTCGAAATGTTCGACGCGCTGGGGGGCTCCGGGGAGCGTGAAATCGGCATAGATGCGATAGTGTCCGCTTTTCGGAAACTGGTACTCCACTTGCCAAACGCCTTGTTCATTGACGGCGGGATGGATGTGGGCGAAGTTCGCGAGGTCGTGCGAGACGATCAGGACGTGCAGCGGGCGTTCGTGGACGAATTCCAGATGGCGGATGGGTTTGCCATTGGGGGTGTTGAATTGAAAGTGCAATCGCCCGGGCGGATCATATCGAAATGAGACCGGTCCGGCAATCGGAAGGGGGGTGTGCGTGCCGAATTGACCTTTAAAATCGGTGGCGAGGATGTAAGGGAAGGCCAGCGCGCCGTCGGCGCCGGTGGAGAGGAAATAGGCGTAAGTGCCATCCGGATACTCGGGCGTTGGCATGAAGCGGCCGTTGTATTGATCCAGATTGCCCGCTCCGGCGATGTATTCGTAGTCTTCGACGAAGGCGCCGAGCGGATATTCGGAATTCACCGGGGGACCGTCCTGTCCAGGCGCCAGCAAAGTGCCATCGGGCAAACGGTTCCGCGCCGGAATTTGGCGCAGACGGTAACTGGAGCGCATGCGTCCGATGGAACTCCAGGGGCCATAGACGGGGTAGCCGTCGAGCGCGTAGCCGATGATGGGTGAATGCCGGCCGCGGCCGGGGAGCAGACCTTCGAGCAGTCCAGGGGGCGGAGGGGCGTGCGCGCTTTTTGCACTGCGGGCAAGGCCGTCAAAGTGCCAGAGATTTTGACCGCGATAGGAGGAGTACTCAAAGTGGTTGGGAATAGGCACTCCGTTGACGAAAACGCCGGCGTAATCCGCAGGAATGTGGGCATGCGGGCCCATCTCCGGCCGCGGTTGAACCGGAATACGGAAGGAGAACTGGCGGGCCGTTGGCGCCGGATTTGGATCTACGGCGAGCGGCCCCAGATAAGCGAGAGAGATTCCCGCGGATCGTACGACGATTTCGCCGCCGTTCGATTCGACGCCATGGACATCGGGACGAATTCCGGCGACGGCGCTGCTCGCCGGTGCGGAGTGGATCCAAACACTCCGCACCGGTTGTGCGAAAAGGGCCGGAGCCAGAAGGATGACGATGACGCGCATGTTACTGGATGACGATGTTGACGGGGTTCGAAGGTTTGCCTGCGGCGGTGATGACGACGTCCACTTTACCTTTGCCAATAAGGGCTGCCGGCAAAGCCAGGTTGATCTGATCGAGACCGGCGAATGCTCCTTGAGGCCCGGCGTAGGCGACGGGGATTGCAACGCCGCCGATGGTGGCGGTGACGTCCTTGGCGTTGTTCAGTCCCGTCCCGTAGAGGACGAGCGTGGCTTGTTCGGCCGCGGCGCCAAGCGCGATGGGTCCGGCAACGTTTTCATAGACTGTTTGACCGGCGACAAGGCGGGCGACTTGGGCGACGGCGGTGTTCAGGGCATTGGCACGGAACAGGCCGGGATATGTGGAAACGATGTGGATTGCGCCGGGAACGTTGACGCCGCCCGCGGTGATGCGTACGGTGGCGAGGCCGGTGGCGACGTTTTCAGGGATGCGATAGTTCAATTGCTTGGCGGAGGCGTATGAGATTGGCGCCTGGGTGGCCGTGCCGGCGGAATCGGTGATGGTGACGGTGGCGCCGCCGGGGGTGAGAGGCCAGTTTGCGGTGGCCGCGGTTTCCGTGTTGACGGCGAGTTTCGCTTCGAATTGGGCGAAGGCCGTGACCAGCGAGCCCGGCGTGACGGGGCCGCCTTCCAATGACGCGGAAGACCAGTGCAGGGCATTGGACTGGACGATGCCGCCGCCAGCGTCATCGCCGCCGGCATTGCGGTAGGAAGCGCCATCGGCAGCGTTGAAAATGGCGACGCCATTCACCCAGATTCCGATGGAGCCGAGTGATGTGTTGGTGCGTGTAGCCGCCGGTTGGGGGGCTCGCGGAAGTGCGATCTGGGTATTGATGGACGCGGCGAAGTTCATGAATACGCCGCCGTTCATTCCGCCGATAAACCAGGGGCCGATGATGTAGCTGGGCAGATTGTTGGAGTTGACGTAGACGGTGTCCGCGGTGGTACGGATGCGCTGGATATCGCCTTTCGCGGGTGTGGTGACGCCGCCTCCGGCGGTGCGGGCCCCGGCCGGTTGGGCGCCGGGCCAAGTGACTTGGGGGCCGGCGGCCGGATCCCAGGCGATGACGGCGCGCGCGATGGTTTGGGAGTTGTCCGTTTGCCAGTCCCGCAGGAGAGCGTCCGTGGTGTTTCTGGTGGATGCGAATTGCCCGTTGTTGAAGTAATCCTGCGCTTCGGCCGGAACCGTGGCGGCGGTACCGCGAGTGGCGACACCGTAGTATTGAAACCCGAGAATGTAGGGGAACGCGGGTGAGCCATCGTCTTTGATGGTGACGAAATAGGCGTATGTTCCATTGGGGTATTCGGGGGTAACGGTGGTGCGGCCGTTGAAGGCGTCCAGGTCGCCCAACGTGGCCAAGTGTTCGTTGTCTTCGATGTAGCGGCCGAGGGGAAAGCGGTCATTAATGGGCGGGCCTTGTTGGGCGGTGGTGAGTTGCCGGGAGATGCCGGGGTGATAGAGCAGGGCCCAATCGGGAAGGGAGTCGCGCTGTGTAATTTGGCGGAGGCGATAGCCGGATTTGAAGCGCTTAATGGGGCTGGCGGCATTGTTGGGATCGGAGTAGCCGTACGGTCCATAAATCGGGAAACCGTCGAAGGCCCAGCCGAGGATGGGGGAGTGCTTCCAGCCGGATTCCTTTTCCCGGTAGGCGGCGCCGGTGCGGCTGGAGGCGATGGTTTCGAGGTTGTCACCGAGTTGGGCACGCAGGCAGATGGGCTGCACGTGGTTGTGATACATGCCTTGGCCAGGCTGATGGGCGAGGCAGGAGTCGAAGGTGTCTTTTTCACCAAACAGAGCGTCGCGGAGCCAGATGCCGTCGCCGGTCTGGGCCATGCCGGGAGGTTGTGCGTTGACCACGAAGATTACGGCGAGGAGGAGAATGATTGTCTTCATGTCTAGAATCGAGGGTACAGCCGGATGGAGTAAATGGATTGTTATGTTCTGGTTAAGAATTTTGTTGCAACTCTTTCCGGCCAGCCCGCATCTGTAAACGCAGCCCTGTTGCGGTCCATTGGCCCCCTGTCCATTTTTCTCCTCCGCGATCCGAGGATTATTCACGCAGCGGTATTCATGCTGCCATTCGATAGACACAAGGGATGAGGATATTGAGGATATGCAGGACAAAACACCGCATTCGAAGCGGTTCCTATTGGCGTCGGATTTTGACCAGACGCTGAGTTTCAACGATTCCGGTATCGTGCTGAGCGAACTCCTGGGAGCGTCGAATTTCGAAGAGAAGATCGCCGGGTTGTCACGGACCCACTTCGTGCAGCAGGGAGCGGAGCTTTCCTATTTGCTGTTGCATGATCCAGAGTATCGGCGAGTGCGCAGGGAGCATTTGCACGAGGTTGGCAAGCGGGTGCGATTGAAGCAAAACATTCCTTTGCTGGCGCAATTGGTGCGGAATCTGGAGGGTTGCCAGTTTGCGTTTTACGTGATTTCGGCGGCGCCGGAAGAGGTGATTCAGTCGGCACTGGAAGGGATTGTGCCAGCCGATCACATTGTTGGTACGCGGCTGCAATACGCGGAGGATACTGGCGAAATTCAGTCGATACTGCGCGTTCCGGCGGGATATGGGAAGGTGGCGGTGCTTGAGGACTTGCGGGCGCGACTGAGCATTCCGCATGACCGGATCGCCTATGTGGGCGATGGCAGTTCCGATGTTCACGTGATGCTCCATTTGAACCGGTGCGGAGGCTTGACCATTGCCGTTTCCGAAAATAAATACATCACGGAGATCGCGCGGCGGACGGTGCTGGGGGATGACGCGTTGGGCGTTGCGATTCCGATTCTGGAGGAGATGTTCGACTGGCCGGCGAGCCGGATCCGCGGGCTTTTCGAAGCGCATGGGCATGTGCTGCAGGAGTGGGACAAAGTACGGACGGATACGGTGAAGTTCCGGCCGATCGCGGCGGTTCCACAGGTGACCAACTGATGGCGCCGGAGTGGATCGGCTGGGTGGCGACGGCGGCGTTTGCGAGTTCCTACTTTTGCAAGGAGGCCCGCACGTTGCGGGCGGTGCAGGGAGCGGCCGCGTTGTTGTGGATCGGATACGGCGTGTTCATTCGCGCGACGCCGGTGGTGGTGGCAAATGTTATTGTCGCCGCCGCGGCGGGTTACTCCATGTGGCGGCCGGCCAGATAGGCTTCACAAACCCCTTTTCGTTGCAGTAATACCCGTACCGCCATCGGACTCGCCGTCAACGATGCAAGATCTGATTGGCGACACGCCGAGCGTGCAGTCCATCAACTGTTCCCCGCCCGGCGTGCAGGCTTGGCAGGGCTTTAAATACTACGACTACTTCTTCTGCTGGCCGGACGAGTGGCGCGTGAAACCGAACTTTACGCTCAACAATAATAATCCTGTCTCTAAAATGGACTTTCCTCCGGCTCGCGATAACAACAACTGGGCACCTCGCATTGGCTTTAACAGGGGTGTCCCGAAGTTTGATCGCCGGATTGTGTTCACACTGCGTTACGCGTTCTAAACCGATAATCCATTGGGGGCCGGCAACCACCGGTCCCCCTTTGAATGTTACAGCCCGAAACTGGCGATCACGTTGATTCCAAGGGCGAACAGCATCGCGCCGAGGAAGACGCAGACCGGCAGAGTCAAAACCCAGGCGAGCAACAGGTTTCGCATGGTGTTCATCTGCAGCCCGCTGCGGTTGGCGGCCATGGTGCCCGCGACTCCGGAAGATAGAACATGGGTGGTGCTGACGGGCCAGCCGCCGAGGTCGGCCGCGGCGATGGTGATCGCGGCCACCAGTTCCGCCGACGCGCCTTGGGCGTAGGACAAATGCGTCTTACCGATCTTCTCGCCGACGGTGACGACGATGCGCTTCCACCCGATCATCGTCCCCAGGCCTAATGCAATCGCCACTGCCAGCTTCACCCAGGCAGGAATGTAGCGAATCGTTTCGTTGAGGGCTGTCCGGTATCGAAGCATCGCTTGCCGATCTTCCTCGCTGCCCAGAATTTTGAGCGAATCCAGTTTTTCGATTGACTCGGTAACCAGGTACACATCGCTGCGCAGATTCCCGCGCCGCGCAATTTCAATCTCCGTCAACGAACGTTTGGCGCTTAGCAACTCCTGGACCTCGGCGCTCAAACCGGCGACCGAAGCAAGCGTCCCCGGCGTCAGGCGGCCCTGGGTCTTCAGGAAGGCCGACAACTCCGCGACAGCCTGGTCTCCCCGCTGGGCGGGGCCCGTCATCTGTTTTGCCAATACCGCGTCCGCGGCCCGCGATGCCACGATCACGTCCTGGATCGGCGCTGCCGTCATTCCCATATTCAGCGCAAAACTGCCGGGCAGAATGCCGATCAGGATCAACAAAATCAGGCCCATGCCTTTCTGGCCGTCATTGGAGCCATGGGCGAAGCTCACGCCGGTGCAAGTAAGAATCAGGATGCAACGAATCCAGAACGGTGGCGTCTTCCCGATCTCCGGTTCACTGTAGAGCTCCGGACGTTTCACTAAAAACTTCAACAGCAACAGTAGCGCACCCGCGGCGAAGAAACCGAAAAAGGGCGATATGAGTAGCGATGCCCCCACCTCGCGCGCCTTTCCCCAGTTCACCCCTTCTCCGAAGTTGCTGCCACCCTTCAGCATCGCGTTCGCCAAGCCAACGCCCATGATAGAGCCGATCAATGTGTGCGAGCTTGACGCCGGAAGGCCGAAATACCACGTGCCCAAATTCCAAAGAATGGCGGAGAGCAACAGCGAGAACACCATTGCGAATCCCGCCGCGGAGCCGACATTGAGTATCAGTTCTACCGGAAGTAACGCGAGGATGCCAAACGCCACCGCCCCGCCCGAAGTCAGAACGCCCAGAAAGTTCCAAATGCCGGACCAAATCACCGCGTATGTGGAGCGCAACGAATTGGTGTAGATGACAGTGGCAACCGCGTTCGCCGTGTCGTGAAAGCCGTTGACGAACTCAAAGGCCAAGGCCAATGCCAGTGCCAACAACAGGAAAATACTGGACGATACGGAAAGGTCGCTGAACATTTTCTAGTCCGAAGTAAGCTCTCAATAATATCGTCCTTTCGTTACGATGAGATGACAACGCGCACGGCATAATGTGGTTATGAATCGCCGCGCTTTCCTGCCCTTAATGTCGAGCCTCGCCTTCGGCCAATACGAAGAGAGTAAAGGCGATGTGCCGTGGGCGCCGACTCCGGACGAAGTGATGGACACACTGTTCAAGATGGCGAAGCTGAATTCCCGCGACGTCGTGTACGACCTGGGAAGCGGCGACGGGCGGGTTTTGATCTATGCCGCAAGGAAGTTCGGGGCGCGCGGAGTCGGTATTGAAATTGAGGACCACCGCGTGAAGGAGGCGCGTGAAGCGGCGGAAAAAGCTAAGGTTTCCAAGCGCGTCCGTTTCATCGAGCAGGACCTGTTCAAGGCTGAATTCGCCGGGGCCACCGTCGTATTCCTTTACCTCTTCACGGCGGTGATGACGAAGCTGCAACCAATGCTTTTCGCGCAGCTAAAACCGGGCACACGCGTTGTGGCCTACCAGTTCAATGGGTTCAAGGACTGGAAGCCTGCCCGTGTCGATAACACGCACGATTACCCGGCCTATTTGTGGATCGTTCCTAATCGACCGGCTTAGTCCGCGGTGTAGCCAGTTCCACTTTGTCAAACTGCTTGCCGTCAATATCGACGGCGCGAATTGTGGCAGTGCCGTTTGCGCGCATGTTGACTTCCCAGATGTGGTTTCTACCCTCTGCCTTTTCCAGCCACCACGCTGTGCCTGGGGCCGGTACGGTTCGGGTCGCAACGCCCCACGCACCGTCGCCGAGGTACAGGATCCCGTTGGCGTCGTCGCGTTTGTGACCGCGCAGCCGGTATGTCCGTTTGTAGTTGTGATGATCGTTTTCGAAAACCGCGGAGACGCCGTACTTCTCCCAGGCCGGCATCCAGTGCTGCCGAATTTCAATCGATCGCGGAGCATCGAGCGGCGACCCTCCCTTCGGTCCCTTCGTGGTGCCGTATGCCGGATAGTGGTACGCCACGAATACGAACTGCTTGTTTTTTCTTTCAGCCAGGGCGGCGTTGAGCCACTCCGCTTGCGGTCCGGTAATCGGTTGCGTATGCGCGCTGTCGAGCATCAGTATGGAGAGGTAATCGCCGAAGTCCAGGGCGTAATAGGACCGGCTTTCCGGGCTCCGGAACAAGGAGTAGAAGAACGGTGCATCCTCCGGAATTTTGCCGTTGTACCCTCCTTTCACTTCATGGTTGCCGATTCCCACCACCATCGGGATCAGCCGTCCATCCGGATTCACGGAGCGTTCGGTCCACGACTTCAACCACTCCACCCAACGGTTCGACGACACGCCGTTCGCATAGGCCAAATCGCCAACGAGCATGGCGAAATCCGGATCGAGGGCGCCGGCGTTGCCATTCGCCTTATCCAGCTTTTGCCGTGTACTGAACATGTCGCCGCCGGTGACAAAACGGACGGGCCGGTTCAGATCGCGAGGCATCGTACGGAAACGCCAGCCTTCGGTGGTCTTCCCGATAGGCTTGCCGATATTGAATTCGTAGTTCGTATCGGGCAATAAATTCTTCAGTTCGACCCGCCGGCCCTGCATCGTCGTATCAGCGATTGAAAACTTTGTACCGGTGGCCTTCGCCCAAGCCTGCTCGCCCACGCGGCGATAGTGCACTTCCAGCGAGGAATCCGTATGCAAATCCACCCAGTTGACGGTCATCGCGGTGGAAGGGTCGGAGTTCCACATGAGGTACAGGCCGATCAGATCTTGAGACCAGCCGCACGCCGCCGAGAGCAAAACAAGGAGGAGGAGTCGCATGAAATTGAACTTACAGCGTATCGCGAGTTTTGTCTGCACGCTGCGTGCTTTGGCCGCGTCAGTCTCATTCGGAGGGCAATGGATGCATCTCGTCTTGCTCGTGCTTGGTGGCGCGCTAACGCTGCCCGCGGGCGTGGTCTCGGGCGTCGCGCTGGAGTGGGCGTCGGGCAAGCCGCTCTCGCGGACGATCGTTCATTTGCAGCCGGTTCCCGGAAGCGGAAGACAACTCAAGCCTCTGCAAACGCGGTCTGGACGGTCCGGCCAGTTTCAATTCGTCTCCGTCCCCGATGGCCTCTACCTGCTTGAAACGCAGCGCGAGGGCTTTTTGCCGGCGGCCTATGGACAACGCCGCCCCACCAGTTACGGCACGCCCATCATGGTGTCTAAGGATTCTGCACTGTTCGCGGAACTGCGGTTGCATCGCATGGGTTCGCTCACCGGCACGGTGCAGGATGAAAACAATGTGGGGATGCCGCGCGTCAACGTCGTCGCCTATCGCGCACAGTTGCCCCTGCGTATAGCCGGGCGGGGCATTGCCGACGATCGCGGCATCTACCGCATATCCGGGCTCAGCCTGGGCAAATACTGGGTTCGGACGGTTCCATACACGCTCGACGACGGTACCGGACTGCTCCCGGTTTTCGGCCCCGAAGCCCGGGAACCGCGCGACGCGCAGGCCCACGAAGTACGCTTTGACAATGACACCACCGACGCCAATGTGCGTCCCGAACCCGGCTCCCTGTCAACGCTGAGCGGCGTGGTTGCTTGCGACCGCGGACCAGGTACACCCGTTGTCGTCACCCTCTCCTCCGAATTCTCGCGGCAAACAACCCAAGGAACCTGCGCGGGTGCTTATACCTTCGGCGGCCTGGCTCCGGCGATGTACGAAGTATTTGCCAACTACGTTGACGGCGCCGGTTCCGGCTTCGCGGAACGGTTTATCGGACAGAACACGCAAATGCCAATGCAGATCGTCTCGACGGACACCGTGAACTTTTCGGTGCGCAATGCGATGACGCGCGCGCCGCTGCGGATTCCGGTCAGTTTGCTGGGACGCCGCGACGATCTTTCGGGAGCCGAACCGGAGCGGGAGGTTCCGCTGCAAATGGCCCGGCTCTCGGCCGGCTACTGGGAGTTCATGGCTACCGTGGGAGCGGGATACTATGTCAGCTCGATTCGTTCAGAATCCAACGAGATCAACAGGTCCCGCCGGCCCGCTCGCCCCTTTGAATGGTTCGGCGTTTACCTTGAACCGTTCCGCTCCGGCGACCGCATAAACATCAACGTGTCCGACCGCGCCGCCCAGTTGAGCGGCGTTGTGAGGCAGGAGGGAAAGCCGGTCCCCGGCATCCCCGTTTTTCTTTGGCCGATTAAGGATGAAATTCGTCGAATGCTTGGCGGGCCGCGGCAGATGTTGGCCGACTTTGAAGGACGATTCCATTTCACGGGGCTGCCGCCCGGCGACTATCGACTGCTCGCCACAATGGATATTCGCGAGATGAATGGCGATGTCGCCGAAGAGTCCCGCGCAAAATTCATCCAGCTTAGTGAGTCTCAAACGGCGGAAGCGGAACTTGCGGTATGGCTCGCTCCCTAGATTTACCGCTTGTCGAACGTTCCGTTCGTTAGCAGCCAAGTGTTCGGATCCAGCCGTACGGCGGACGGTTCCTTGGCGGCGGAAAATGCAAACGCCGCTTCCTTCGAATTCATTTCCACCCGCTCCACCTGGTCTCCATCGATTGCGAATTCCAGCGGCAACCGGTATGCCGCTCCGGACTGCGTCTGGCGAATCGAAATCCGCACCTGCTTCGCACTCGCGTCGTACGTCCAGCCCCCATCGACTGCCGGCATTCCCGGTCTCCGCAGCCACTGGTTCAGAAACCATCCGAGCTCGATACCGCTGTGCTGCTCCATCACCCGTTGGAAATCCGCGGTTGTCGCGTTCCGTCCGCGGTACTGCTGGTAATAGTCTCGAACTCCACTGCGGAAGGCGTCCATTCCAATCAGTCCGCGCAGCATGTGGAGCGTCCAGGCGCCCTTCTCATAGACCAGGCGGTTCAGCACCTTTTTCATGTCGGCCAAATTTTCGTGAATGACTGGCGTGTCGGGCAAATTCGCCACGAGCCCGATGACCGCCGACCGGCTGCGCTTCAATCCGTTGACGAAGGCGTCCCGCCCCTCCACATGCTCCATGCAAAGCAGAGTGAAGTACGTGGCTAATCCCTCGCTCAACCACACATCGTCCCAGTCGGTTTCCGTCACCGAGTTGCCGAACCACTGGTGCGCAATTTCATGCGTCACGAGATTCGTCGCCGGTTTTGCCGTCACCGATTTTTCTCCGTAGAAGATCACGCTCGCGTGTTCCGTGCCGCCGTTCATGCCCGCTGCCTCGACATTCGCCAGCTTCTCGTAGGGGTACGGAGCGACGAATTCGCTGAAGAAAGTTACGGCGTTCCGCGTCGCCGTGTCGAACGTGGCGACGCCCTTCTCACGATCCTGGGGATACACCCAGTTTGAGAGACCAATTCCCCTATAACTCCCAAAATGCCGGACCGAAAATGCGGCGACGCCAATGGCGTTCAGCCAGGAAGCGATCGGCACGCTTTGCTTCCAATGCGTCAATCGCCGTCCGTCGCCGAGATCCCTCTCTTCCTGCAGCAATCCGTTGGCCACCACTTGATATCGCGCCGGCGCCGTCACCAGAAATTCCGACGTGGCCTTATCGTACGGATGATCGATCATGGGAAGCCACTCCCTTGCCAGATTCGGCCAGTTCAGGCTGAAGAATGTACGATCTCCATGCACATTGTTCCCAATGCGGAGACCGCCCGCCGGATAGCCTCGATAGCGTACGGTCACGCTGCGTCTCTCCCCGCCCGCCGGCAACATAATTCGCAGGCGGCCTCCGCGGTGTTCGTACGCCAGCGCGGTCGAGCCCGAAGCCACGCCATCCACCATCATCCCCGCGCCAAAATCCAGGTATAACTCCCGCGCCCCGGAAACACGAAAGTCCACCCGCGCCTCGCCGCGGATTTCGTTGGTCAAGTCGCTCAAAGCGATCTGAAATACGTAGTGCTCCACATCCACGCCCGCCTGCCGCGGGTACGTATCCGCCCACGAAGCCAGAGTCACCAAGAGCAACGCGAATTTACCCATCTTGTTATCGTAAGGCAATGGTGCGCCATGTCTTCCTGCTCCTCGCATGCCAACTCGCCGCTCAGGATGGTGCTTCGCTCTACAAACAGCATTGTGCGAACTGCCATGACGCAGGAGTCGATCGCGTTCCGCCCCTGGCCGCCCTGAAGGCAATGCCAGCGATGGCCATCCGTGGTTCCCTGGAGTCGGGAAAGATGCGCCAGCAAGGGGCGGGCCTCTCCGCCGTGGACCGGGATCGAGTGGCGGCATTCCTCGGTACCGCCGCTAAAAGTGAAGATCCGATCGCTTACTGCAAAGACGCCCCGGTTTGGAAATCGCAATCAAATTGGAACGGATGGAGTCCCGGATTCACGAACAATCGATTGCAGCCTAATCCCGGATGGGACGCGGCTCAGATACCGCGTCTAAAGCTGAAATGGGCCTTCGCGCTCGGCCAGGGCGCCATCGCCCGCGGCCAGCCTTCCGTCGTTGACGGCAAGCTTTTTATCGGCGCGCAGTCCGGCGCGGTATATGCGATACATCCCGCCACCGGCTGCGTGCATTGGACCTTTCAGGCTGCCGCTCAAATCCGCTCCGGGGTGGTTGCCGGCGACGGACGAGTCTACTTCGGCGATGGCAAGGCCAACGTGTACGCCGTAGACTCCGCGTCGGGTAAGAAAGCCTGGACCGCAAAGGCGGACGAGCATCCGCAGGCTCTCATCACCGGAACGGTCCAACTCCATAAAGACGTTCTCTATGTCCCCGTCGCGAGCTTCGAGGAAGGAATCGGCGGGCAGCCGAAATATCCGTGTTGCACATTCCGCGGCAGCCTGTTGGCGCTCGATGCCCGAACCGGGAAGACGCTTTGGAAAGCCTACACGATTGCCGATCCTCCCCAGCCAACGGCCAAAAACAGTGTTGGAACTCAACTGTACGGTCCCTCGGGCGCGGCGGTCTGGTCGACCCCGACGATCGATGAGAGTACCGGCCGCATCTATATCGCCACTGGTGACAACTACTCCGACCCGCCCACTGCAACCAGCGACTCCGTTATCGCGCTCAATCTAAAATCCGGCCGTGTCGTATGGGTCAAGCAACTCACCGCCAACGATGTTTTCACTATGGGTTCCAATGCCAAAGGCCCTGATCACGACCTGGGGCAGTCGCCCATACTCGTGAATCTCCCGAACGGAAAACGCGCGCTCGTGATCGGACAAAAGTCCGGTGTCGCGCACGCTCTGGATCCTGATGCGGCCGGCAAGATTCTCTGGCAAACACGTGTGGGCGACGGCGGCATGCTCGGCGGCATTCAGTGGGGATCCGCCGCCGATGCCAGCAGCATGTATGTGGCTGTCTCCGACATCGGCACGGCTCGTATCGCAGGCCGAAGTTCGCTGGACCCGAAGAAGGGCGGTGGTCTTTTCGCACTCCAACTCACGACGGGCGAGAAGTTTTGGACCGCTCCGCCGGCCCGCTGTCCGGAGAATAGGGTGGGCTGCAGTCCCGGTCATTCCGCCGCCGTAACCGTGACTCCCGGCGCCGTCTTCGCCGGCTCCCTCGATGGCCACATCCGGGCATTTGCGACTTCGAACGGACAGGTTATCTGGGACTTCGACACCGCTCGCGAGTTCACCGCCACGAACGGGACGACGGCGGACGGCGGGTCGATCGACGGCCCCGGCCCGGTCATCGCCAATGGGATGCTCTTCACCAATTCCGGTTATGGAGTTTGGGGAGGGATTCCCGGAAACGTGCTGCTGGCGTTTTCGATTGACGGCAAATAATCAGCCCAGTTTCCAGGGCTTCCGGTACTGCCTGGTGACGCGCTTCTGCGCTTCCTTATCCCCAATAATCTTCTCCGCGGCGTCGTCCCATTGGATGCGCCGGCCGGTTCGCAAAGCGATATTTCCGAGGTGTCCGCCTTTGGTCAGCCGGTGGCCATACTCCACGTCGCATGTTGTCAGCTTACGGCTCTTGATGCTGTCCAGGAACTCCCGTATATGCCCCGGGCTATCGGGAATCGAACGAGGCGGCGGTTCAAAGTCCTTGATCTCTTTCCCCATCCGGAAAAGGCGATGAATGCTGTAGTTCGTCACGATTGTCCCGTCCGTCCCCTGAAACGCCGCGCCAATACTCCAATTTTCAAATCCCGGCGGACCCTGCGGATTCAGGCTCCAAACTACATTCAGCCCCGGAAACTCATACTGCACTTCCATGAAGTTCGGCGTCTCGGCGTTGTCGTCGGCCAACTCCCTGCGTCCTGAGGCGGAGACGAACTTCGGCGCTTGCAACTCCAAAGCCCAATAGACCACGTCTGTGATGTGGCACCAGAAGTCGATGAACATCCCGCCCGAATAGTCCCAGAAGTAGCGAAAGTTGAAGTGCGAGCGGTTGGGGTTATATGGCCGGCGCGGCGCCGGGCCCAGCCAGCGTTCGTAGTCAAATTCTTTGGGCGGCGTTGTGTCCGGCGGAGTGCCGAGCCCCTTGTCCTCCGAAGTTTTCCAGATCGCGACACGCTTGATCTTCCCCACCGCGCCCGAACGAACCAGCTCCACCACACGCCGGTAATTCGGCAAATCGTTGTGAATGTGATTCCCCATCTGGGTCACGCGGTTCGCGGCACGGGCGGCCTTCACCATCGCCCGTCCTTCGCCAATGGAGTAGCTCAACGGCTTCTCGACGAACACGTCTTTCCCGGCCTTGGCGGCATGAATCAGCGGAAGCGCGTGCCAATGGTCCGGCGTGGCAATGCAAACGGCATCGATATCTTTCGAGTCGAGCAATTTCCGGTAGTCGCTGAACGCCGACGGCGTAGAATTCCGCACCGCCTTCACGCGCTCAACCGCCTTATCCACGCGCGTCGAATCCAGATCGCAAACCGCAACAGGATTCATATCCTCATGCCGCAGGAAGCCGTTCAAACGGTTCGTTCCCATCCCGCCAACTCCGATGAAGCCGACGTTGATCCGGTCGCTCGGAGCCGCCAGCCCCGATCGTAAAAACGCGGGCGCCGTCCCGGCCAGGGCCATCAATTCTCTTCGTGTCATAGTTGCAAATGGTAGTACAAATAATCAGTTCCAGGCGGCACATGGCCCATTTGCCGCAGCATTGCCATCACTTGGCCGCGATGCAGAGTGGCATGGTTCACGATGTGCAGCAAAACCTTCCAATGCGTCACGCGTTGCGCGTCGCCGTTCAAGCGCTTGAAGGCTAATACTTCTTCGAATAGAGTTTCCGGCGCAAGCTCCACGAAGTCGCGCAAGCCCTTAATCACAACGGACCAGTGCTCCTTCAACGCGTCCAATCCCGGCCCGGGCTCAGGATCGGTAAACGAAGCCAATGTCCGCCCTTCCAGCCGCGCTAACCAGGTCCGGTCCGCATAGTAAATGTGTTGCAGCGTGCCGAGCAGCGATGTGTGGGAGACCTGCATGTCGCGGGTCAATTCTTCCGCCCTCAGCCGTCCCGCCGCGTCCAGCAACTTGGACGAGGCCCACAGCGTGTAGTCAAAATGCGTCAACAGCGCACCACGCGAAACAGTGCTCACACCGCCCTCCTTTTCCGTAACTCATCCACCGCAACGGCCATAATAATCACCGCCCCGATAATCACCTGCTGCCAGTACGGATTGATACCTAACAAGTCGCACCCATTGGACAATAAGCCCATAATAAACCCGCCAATCAGGGTCCCCGTCACTGAGCCTTCGCCGCCGCGCAAACTCCCGCCGCCAATCACCACCGCGGCAATCGCCTGCAGCTCATAACCCTGTCCCGCCGTCGGTTGGCCGGTCATCAAACGCGAAGCTTCTATCATGCCGGCAAGCCCCGTCAGCAGGCCGCCAATCCCATAGATCGCGGTCGTATGAAACTTCACCGGAATGCCCGCGTAAATGGCGGCGTCGATATTGCTTCCAATCGCGAATGTGTAGCGCCCCAGCCGCGTATGGTCCAGCAGGAAGTGAACGAAGATCGCGCATGCCACTAGCAGTAGAAGAACAAAGGGAACGCCAGCCACGGTCCCTTCTCCCAGATACGAAAACCCTTTTGGTATCTCATGTACCGGCAATCCATTCGACACCACCAGCGCCAATCCGCGCACAATCCCCATCGTGCCCAACGTCACAATGAATGGGCTGATGTTCAGCCGCGTAATGGCCAGTCCGTTGAGCAATCCAAACAGTCCGCCGGTCAACACACCCACCAGAACACCAACCAGAATTGGCTGTCCCTTGGACATCGCCATCGTCCCCATCAGCCCGCCCATCGCCAAGATCGAACCTACCGATAAATCAACGCCGCTCGAAATGATGATGAGCGTCATTCCTAGCGCCATGATGTTGAAGACCGCCGTCTGGCGTACCACCGACGACAAATTAGTGGCTGTCAAAAAGTGCGGCGTCGCAATCGATAGTGCCGCGAATAGTACGATCAGCGTAATAAATGGCAACAATTTCTGTACGGTCTTCATTGTTCCAACTCCGCGCCCGACGATGGCAACGCGGCGAGGCGCATAATCTCTTCCTGCGTCGTCCGTCCCGGCAGTTCACCGGCCAGCCGCCCCTGCCGCATCACCAGGATCCGATCCGCCACTTGCAATAGCTCCGGCAACTCGGAACTTACCATCAGAATCGCCGCGCCCTGTCTCGCTAACTCATCCATCACTTCAAACACTTCCACCTTCGCGCCGATATCGATCCCGCGGGTCGGCTCGTCGAACAAAAACACTTTCGCTCCACGCGACACCCATTTCGAAATCACAACTTTTTGTTGGTTCCCACCCGAGAGCCGTCCGGCTTTCTGATCACCGGAATCGCAGCGGATGCGCAACCGCTGAATTGCCTTTGCCGTAATGTCCCTCTCCGCCGCGTGCCGCAAAACGCCATACTTCGACGGAATGTCCGCCATTGTCACATTCCAGGAAATTGGCAACTCTCGCGCCAGTCCCGTCTTTTGGCGGTCTTCGGGAATCAGCGCGATCCCGCGCGCCACGGCATCCTGCGGACACCGAATCGACACCTGTTGATCGCCCACCCAGATCTGGCCGGCACTCGGCTGGTCCAATCCAAAGATGGCGCGGCAAAGTTCCGTTCGTCCCGCGCCGACTAACCCCGCCAACCCCACGATCTCCCCAGCACGCACTGTTAGGGAAACGTCCCGCACCGCCGGCAGCGAAATCAGATTGTGTACCCGCAACAGCTCCGGCCCCGGATCAATCGGCTCGCGCACATACAATGCCGCCACTTCCCGCCCCACCATGTAGCGGATCATGCTCGAAGTCGACAACGTCGCCAACGACTCCGAATGCACCGTCTCCCCGTCGCGCAAAATCGTGACCTTATCGCCCACCGATCGCAACTCATCCATGCGATGGGTGATGTAGATTACGCCCGTTCCCCGGTCGCGCAGTGTGCGAACAATCTTAAAAACCTCATGCGTCTCCGCTTCGGAAAGCGACGATGTCGGCTCGTCGAAAATTAACAGCGAGGTCCCGTGCTGGATCGCCCGGCAAATTTCCACCAGCTGTTTCCCCGCCGGACTCAACCGGTCCACCCGCCACTCGGCCTGCAGTGGAAAGTGATGTTCCGCAATCAGTCGCCGGGCCTTCTCGACCATTGCCGCGCGATCCACCAGTCCAAACCGGTTTGACAACTCGCGGCCCAGAAATATGTTCTCCGCCACCGTCAAGTGTGGCGCCAAAAGCGACTCCTGATGCACCATCGCGATGCCCATCTTCGCGGCTTCCACCGGGTTCGTGAAGTTCGCGGATTCGCCGCGCCACTTCATCTCTCCGCCATCCCGCTGCTGCAAACCGGCTATGATCTTCATCATCGTCGACTTGCCGGCGCCGTTCTCACCCATAACGAGATGCACCTCGCCGGCGTCCACCGACAGGTCTCCGTTGCGGAGTGCGACCACGCCTCCGAAGCGCTTCTGCACCCCTTTAAGCTCTAACAGCATCACAAAAGGGATAGTTTACACCCGGCATGCGAAATTTCATTCATCAGTCCCGATTTGCCGCTACTCCCGAAGCCCTCTTCGCGTTCCATGAACGCGCCGACATATTTACGCTCCTCTTGCCCCCATGGCAAAAAGTCCAATTGATTTCCCGCACGGGCGGCCTCGAAATCGGCGCCCGCGTTGAATTCCGTCTTCGCTTCGGACCTTTTTATAAAACCTGGGTCGCCATCCATATCGAGTACGAACACAATCGCTTGTTTACCGACATCCAGCAATCCGGTCCATTCAGATACTGGCGGCACCAGCACATAATCCTGCCCGATGGCGACGGCTCCATTCTCCGCGACCAGATCGAATACTCTCTTCCCTTGGGCCTCGATCCGATCCTCGGGTGGCTTGTCGAAAGGGATCTCCGAAAAATGTTCGAGTACCGGCACCGGAACACTGCGCGAACACTGTCATAAAATAAAGCTGACATGCCCCGCCTCCATCTTTTGGCGCCTCTACTAGCCGCGGGCCTGTACGCCCAGTCCGCCGACCTGTTCGAATCGAAAATTCGCCCCGCCCTGGTCGCCAACTGTTACGGCTGTCACAACTCCAAACTCAAGTCCCCGATGGGCGATCTGGTCCTCGATACCAAGGCCGGCCTTCGCAAAGCCGTTGAGGGCCGTTTGCTGAAAGCTCTCCACTACAACGACCCGCTTTTGCAGATGCCGCCCACCGGCAAGCTGCCGCAGACCGTCATCGACAATTTTGAAGCCTGGATCGCCGCCGGAGCCTCGGACCCGCGGCAAGACACCGCCACTGTCAGCCAGGCCTTGCGCGGGATGTCTGTAGCCGATGGCAGGAAATGGTGGTCATTCCAGCCTGTTGCCGAAAAGCCCGCGCCGGCAGTCAAAAACACGCAGTGGCTGCAGCGGAAAATCGACGCATTCCTGCTGGCCCGCATCGAAGAGAAAGGCCTTACACCTTCAGCCAAAGCCGATAAGCGGACTCTCGCTCAGCGCCTCTACCTCGATCTAACCGGTCTCCGTCCGACCTACGAAGAGCTCGAAGCGTTCGTCAACAATGCCGATCCTAACGCCTACAAAAACCTCGTCGAAAAACTCCTGAGCTCACCCCAATACGGTGAAAAGTGGGCCCGGCACTGGCTCGACGTCGCCCGCTATGCGGAGGACAATCCGACGTCGGAAGCCACCAATCCGCCGTACCCGTACGCGTGGCGTTATCGCGACTGGGTAATCGAGGCGCTTAACAAGGACGTCCCGTATAACCACTTCCTCAAGCTTCAACTGGCCGCTGACAAGATCCCCGATAGCAAGCGCGAAGACCTCCGTGCGCTCGGCTACCTCGGAGCCGCGCCCGTTTATCACAAGGATCAGCGACTCTCCTACGACGTCATCTACACCTTTTTGAGCGACGATTGGGACGAACGCGTCGACGCTGTCAGCCGCGGCCTGCTCGGTCTCACCGTCGCCTGCGCCCGCTGCCACGATCATAAATTTGACCCCATCCCCACCAAGGACTACTACGGTCTCGCCAGCGTCTTCGCTTCCACGATGCGGTCGGAGCGCCCCACTTTCGATATCGATCCGCAAGTGGAAGCCCGCTTTCAATTCGTCCAACGGCGCCTCTTCGATCTCGCCTATTCCCGCAATCTCCTCACTGGTGAAGCTTCCACGGTTGTCGGCGCGGAAGAGCGCGTCATCCGCTGGAAACAGGAGATCGCAACGCTCCAAACCGAAATGGAAGCGCTGCAGGACCGCTACCCTGTCCTCGTCCAATATCTGGAAAAATTCTGGCGCGATCCCCCCAAACAGGCCCGTCAAGCCGTCACCGCCCGCCGCCGTCCCGGAGCCTCCGAAGACCCGTTCATGAACACGGTCTATGACGCCGGCAGCTACGTGGACGGATCTGATGCCAACTACACCTGGCTGACCTACAAGCCCGGCGAACCTCGCGATCTCCCCGTCTTCCTTCGTGGTAATATCGCCTCGCCCGGTGAACCCGCTCCCCGCAAATTCCTCGACGTTCTCGCCAGGTCGGACCCCAAACTTGTGAACGGCTCCGGCCGCCTGGAACTCGCCGAAAAAATCGTCACCGACGCCGCTCCACTTACCGCCCGGGTGATCGTGAATCGCGTCTGGGCCTGGCATTTCGGCCGTCCTTTGGTCAACACCCCCAGCGATTTCGGCACCCAGGGCGACAAGCCAACCCATCCGGAACTACTGGACGATCTTGCCGCCCGTTTCATCGCCAACGGCTGGTCGCTGAAATGGCTTCACCGCGAGATTCTCCTCTCCAGCGCCTGGCAGCAATCCGGCACGCGCCGCCCTGACGGTGACAAAATCGACCAGTCCAATACCCTTCTGTGGCGCATGAATCCGCGCCGCCTCAATGTCGAGGACTACCGCGACTCGCTCCTCCGTATCGCCGGCACGCTGAAGACCGACATCTATGGCATCTCCCAGGATCTGGACGCCGAAACCAATACACGCCGTACTATTTATGGCCGTATCGCTCGCGGCCGCCTCAGCAATCTCCTCAAGCTCTACGACTTCCCCGACCCCACCCAAACCAGCCCCAACCGTGATTTGACGACCACCCCGTTGCAGCAACTCTTCGTTATGAACAGCCCGTTCCTGCGCGCTCAGGCCGGCAGCCTCGTCAAATTGATCGACAGCGAACCGGATACCAACGCCCGCATCCGCGCTCTCTATCGAAAGGTTCTCGCCCGCGATCCAAGTCCGAAAGAAGTTGAAATCGCGACTAACTATCTGGCTCAAGGCGACATCGCGAACTTCGCCCACGTCCTTCTATCCACCAACGAGGTTTTGTTCCAAAAATGACACGCCGCCAGCTCTTCCAAAACATGTGCGGAGGCCTCGGCGCCATTGGCCTGAATGCCATGGCCGCCAATTACTCCGGGCCCAAAACTGCCGGCAAAGCCAAACACGTTATCTTCCTCTTCCTCCCCGGCGGCCCGTCGCACGTTGACATGTTCGACCCGAAACCGGCGCTGGAAAAGTTCGCCGGACAGCGTCCCGGCACCGTTGACCTTCGCACTGAGCGCCAGACCGGCGGTCTCCTCCCCAGCCCGTTCAAGTTCCAGAAATACGGCCAGGCCGGCATCGAAGTCAGTGAACTCCTCCCGCAAATCTCCTCCGTCATCGACGACATTTGCGTCGTGAAGTCGATGTACACGTTTAACCCCACGCATACGCCTGCCCGCAGTCTCATCCATTCCGGCTCCATTCTGGCGACCCGCCCGGCCCTCGGCGCTTGGGTCTCTTATGGTCTCGGCACTGAAAACCAAAACCTCCCGGCCTTCGTGAATTTAAGTCCCGGTGGCGGCGGCGGCGCGCAGCTTCGTTCCGGCTTCCTCCCCGCTGAGTTCCAGGGAACTCCGTTCAGTGACTCCGAGGTTGAACCCGAGAAGATGATCGCCAACCTCCGCAACAAGGTTCTCGATCCCACCGCGCAGCGGCGCCAGCTCGACGCCATACAGGCGCTCAACAAAGAGTTCAGCGACGGCTTCGGCGCCGACGATTTCCTGGAAGGCCGCATCAAATCCATGGAAGCCGCCTATCGCATGCAGTTTGAAGCGATGGACGTCTTCGACATCCGCAAGGAGCCCGATGCCATTCGTGCTGAGTACGGCACGACGCCCTTCGGCAACGGCTGTCTGCTGGCGCGAAGGCTCGTGGAAAAGGGTGTCCGCTACATCCACGTCAACACCGACGCCGGTCAGGACTGGGACGACCACAAGGAAATCGAAAAGAATCTCCGCAAGCGCTGCCCCGGCATGGATCTGGCGGCGGCTGCACTTATTCGCGACTTGAAGCGCCGCGGCCTGCTGGATGAAACGCTCGTCGTCTGGGGCGGGGAATTCGGCCGTACCCCGGTGAGCGAAAGCGGCACCGGCCGCGATCACAATCCGTATGGATACACCATGTGGATGGCCGGCGGCGGCGTCAAAGGCGGTTTAGCGTACGGCGCGACCGACGAATTCGGCTTCAAGGCCGTCGAGAACCGCGTCAGCATCCACGACCTCCACGCGACCATTCTCCACCAGTTAGGAATTGATCACACGAAGCTCACCTACCGTTACGCGGGCCGCGACTTCCGGCTAACTGACGTCCATGGCGAAGTGGTTAAGTCGATCCTCGTCTAAGTTAGAATTAAGTTATGTCCGCCGCTGCTCAACCGACGCTCTCTCCAGCGGAATACCTCGCTATCGACCGTACGGCGGAGACCCGTCACGAATATGTCGATGGTCTCATGGTCGCCATGTCCGGCGGCTCCGGGCGCCACTCGCTATTGATTGGTACGTTCTCGCGATTGCTGGGAAATGCCTTGATTGATCGGCCCTGCGTGGTCAGCGTCATTGAACTCCGCCTGCAAATTGGTCAGGGCGCTGCCTATCTCTTCCCGGACATTATGGTCGTCTGCGGCCCGCTTCAATATTCCGATGGCCCAAAAGACACTGTCGTCAATCCCACCGTTGTCGTTGAAGTCCTCTCCGGTTCCACCGAACGTTGGGATCGCGTTGGCAAATTCGCCCGCTACCGCCTCGTCCCCACACTTCGCGAATATATCCTCGTCTCGCAGGACGAAATGTGCATCGAGTGGTACACACTCCGCGACAATGGCGAATGGGTCTACCACGCCGCCACCGGCCCGGAGGCCGTTTGTAAACTTGGATCTCTGGACATCGAACTTTCCCTCGCCGAAGTTTACCGAAAGATCGAACTGGCCTAATCACCCCCGCCGCGGCGCCGGTCCCAACACGGCCATTGTCGGCGCGATAGCCGGCCCCAATACCGCCATCGCTAACGTCCACTAAGCCGTCGCTCCTTCCGGGAGCACCTTCTCGGCCGTCGCGACGTTCGCGGTATACAGCGCCAAGGGAACACCCAGCAACAACCCGAAAAAGGCCAACCGCAATCGCTCAAAAAGCACGTGTGCCATGACGACGCCCCGTGTCGCCGAAAGCGCCTTACGAATTCCGATCTCCCTCGTCCGCCGCGCTGTCGTTTGTGCTCTATTGACAACGATGGGAATCGAATCCGATACGGCTGTGGACTTCGGCACTCGCCAAGAATGACCCACCCATGTTTACCAAGAGTTGACCACTAAGGCGCTCCTTTTTCCGTCCGTTCTAGCGCCGTACTCTGGCTTGTGGTGCGCGGCCGCGCCGCGCGGATGATTCTGTTGCCGCCCACTTAATCAACGACTTGCCCGCCACCGGCGTGGACAATTATCCTCCTGCTTGATACCGCCGCCGCGTGGCATGATCTCTTCCTGGGTGGTCAACTCTATTCGGGCAGAGGTGGTCAATTTCCCGTGAGCGCCGAGGGCTGTGGATGGTCATCAGGCTCTCGACGAGTGCCGTCACACGCACTATCACCTTCTCCTGAAGGACTGCCGGATGCCGGTTATGGATGGGGTCGAATCCAGCCGGAGCATTCGCGCATTAGTCCCCGGCGCTGAAAGTTTGACGATTATTGGCACGAGCGCCAGCACCGAAACCGAGACGGAACACCGCTGCCTCTCCGCGGGGATGAACGGCTATCCGCCGAAGCCGATATCGCGCCAATCGCTAGGGCGTATTCTCGACTCCA
>Ga0105047_10003991_pt1 | contig 25879 bp, 27 predicted proteins | sample MAT04_FD_78384 | JGI IMG/M metagenome (GOLD analysis project Ga0105047, IMG submission 78384) | Freshwater microbial communities from Lake Fryxell liftoff mats and glacier meltwater in Antarctica - MAT-04 (megahit assembly) | ecosystem: Environmental > Aquatic > Freshwater > Ice > Liftoff...
AGCATGACAATACAAAATTGTTCCAGCATGACAATACAAAATTTTTCCTTCTCCCAGCATTTCATTGTCCCATTGCCGAATTGTCGAATTGTCTCATTGCCGAATTGCCGAATTGTCAAATTGTCGAATTGTCTCATTGCCGAATTGTCTCATTATTACATTATCAAATTGTCCACATGAACATCTTTCTTTCTAAAAAACCATACATCATCGCCGGGCCTTGTGGTGCCGAGGATGAAGAACAGTTGCAAACCATCGCGCTTGCCTTTAAAGAAATTCCCGTAGACATGATCAGGGCAGGTGTATGGAAACCGCGTTCCAAACCGGGGCATTTCGAGGGGAGGGGAGAAGAGGCGTTGAAATGGCTTCGTGATCTTAAGAAGATCACCTCTCTTCCAATTTGTATTGAAGTGGCCAATAAAGAACAGGTAGAACTTGGATTGAAATATGAGATCGATGCGTTCTGGATAGGCGCACGAACTACCGTCAACCCTTTCATCGTACAGGAAATCGCGGATGCTGTGAAAGGTAATAAAGTGGCCATGCTGGTTAAGAATCCAATTAATCCAGATATCGAATTATGGAGTGGGGCGTTGGAACGAATTGGGAATACCGGTATAGAAAATCTCGCTGCGATTCATAGAGGTTTCTCGAGTTACGACAGCGGTTCCAAATATCGCAATAAACCCAACTGGGCCATTCCCATAGAACTTAAACGACGTTATAAAGACATTCCTATTTTCTGCGATGCCAGTCATATCTGTGGCAATCGCGAACTTATTCCCATGATCTCTCAACGCGCCCTCGATCTCGACTTCGACGGACTGATGATTGAGACTCACCCCACACCAGACCTGGCCCTGAGCGATGCCCAACAGCAAATCACGCCCACTCAATTAGCTGAATTACTTTCCCGTTTGATAGTCCGCACACCCATTGATCATTCCTCACAGGAAGAGATCGAACAGATTAGGCAGATTCTTGATTCTATGGATGCCGAGGTGGTGGATTTGTTGGGAAAGCGAATGCAACTCGTTGAAAAACTTGGCAAAATAAAGGGAGAAAATAATATGCCCATCTACCAGTCTGAACGCTGGCGCGAGATTGTCGAGAGCAGAACCCTCTGGGGAGTAAATAATGGTCTTGATACGGAATTTATCCTTAAATTATTTGAACTGATTCATGATAAGAGTATTAAGACGCAGATAGCGTTGCAGGGAAGGACGATTGACCATTGAGGATTGACCATTGACGATTGACGATTGACGATTGACGATTGACGATTGACGATTGACGATTGATGGTCTCCTCAAATTTGTCGTTCATTTTTAACCTCACCCTGGCTTCTTTCATATGATGAGATGGGAGAGCCACCTCATAACCGTTTGTTTCTTCAGGTATAACATGACTACATTTCATTATCATATCAGCATATTAGCCCATTCTCATATTTGCTTCCATTGCATTCATTAGCTCCCGAAACAAAAGCTTCGGGATTGTAGAGTTTCCTCATTTCCTCATTGTCGAATTTCCTCATTTCCTCATTGTCAAATTGCCTCATTGTCGAATTGCCACATTGCCGAATTGTATAATTGTTATAGATTTGTGCCTCAAATAATCAGGATGAAGCAAACAGATGTATTAGTGATCGGGGCAGGACCTTCTGGGACCATTGCCGCAGCCATCATTAAAAAGGCCGGCTATAATGTAACGATCGTGGAGAAACTGAATTTTCCGCGTTTTGTGATTGGCGAAAGCCTCTTGCCACGTTGTATGGAGGCCCTTGAAGAGGCGGGTTTCCTAGATGCCGTGAAGGCACAGGGATTTCAGGAAAAATTCGGTGCAAAATTTGTTCTTGATAATAAGGATATCTGCGATTTTAATTTCAATGAGAAGCATTCAGGAAAATACGATTGGACATGGCAGGTGCCACGCGCCGATTTTGATAAGGTGTTGGCAGATGAATGCGAGAAAGCAGGAATTGAAGTATGTTATGAAACAGAAGTGATCGACGTGAAACTGAATGATGATGAATCGTCTATCACAACGGTAAAATATCTTGATGGAACAACGGAAGATATTCATGCCCGTTTTATTGTCGATGGAAGCGGGTACGGTCGCGTCATCCCGAAATTATTTGGTCTTGAGAAAGACAGTCAGTTGCCCACACGTGAGGCCATCTTTACCCATTATGAAGATAAGCATCGCAATGAGGTGGCGCAGGAGCCCAATCGTATTACCGTCTATGTTTTTAATAAAACCACTTGGGTGTGGTGTATCCCTTTCAGCAATGGAAACACCTCTCTTGGCTTTGTAGGTTTCCCTGAGTTCTTTAACGGACTTGAGGGAACGCTCGAAGAAAAACTCACCTTCCTTGTTAATTCTCATGAAGATTTGAAGCTACGTTTCAGCGATTGCAAGATGATCTTTGAACCCCGGCAACTAAAGGGGTGGAGTGCAACTACGGAGAAATTTTACGGGAACGGATTTGTGCTGACAGGTAATGTAACGGAATTTCTTGATCCCATGTTCTCAAGCGGAGTAACTCTCGCGAGTGTATCTGCACAGAAAGCAGCCCATCTCGTGATCGATAAATTAGAAGGTCGGGAAGTGGATTGGGAGAACGATTATATGGCGCCTTGCATGCAGGGTGTGAATGTGTTCAGAACGTTTGTGATGGGTTGGTATGATGGCGACTTACATACAATCTTCTTCTCGAAGAGTCAGAATTCAGACATGCGCAAACAGATCTGTTCGGTACTGGCAGGGTATGTATGGGATGATACCAACCCGTTTGTGACTAATCATTTAAAACAGGTGAAGACCCTGGCCAATTTTATCCGTCAGACACAAGACAGCGCAATTCCAGTATAATGGCTTTATCAACTATTTCGCGGACAGTCAGATTAAATGGTCATCAATTGTTCAGGGATGGTGAATGCTTGTATACTGGCGACTCTGCGACATTCCTCACGGATGTGTATGAGCGGTTGGACCTTAATTATCCAAAATTCTATAAGATGGATAGGCTAAGTAAAGCTGTATTTCTTGGCAGTGAATATCTACTCCAGGATTTTGCAACAGATTCCATTCCTGATTTTAAAAAAGGGATCATTCTACAGAATCATTCTTCTTCGCTAGATACCGACGAGAAGTATCAGGAGAGTTTAGCAAGTATTCCCAGCCCGTCTTTATTTGTATATACTTTGCCTAATATCTGTATGGGTGAAATAGCAATCAGGCATCATTTTAAAGGGGAAAATACATTTTTTATAACAGCCGAATTTGATCCCAATAAACTGAATCAGTATGTGGCAATTTTATTTAAGGAGAATTTCCTCGACCTTGCCATTAGCGGTTATGCAGAAGTCCGGAATGGGAAGATGGACATTCAGTTGAGATTGGAGATGAGAGATGTGAGATAGGCGATGCAACTGCCTGCTGCCAAATGAGTTTTGCTGATTGCCTGCTACTGACTCTTTCTTTTTTATCTAAACGCTGCTCAGTATATTTACACCTTTCTTTTATCATTTAATTTCGTAATAATTCTTCATGGAGAAAAAGGTTTGGATAGCAGGGATGGGTGCCATTTCATCAATAGGCAAAAATGTGGAGGAGAACCTTGACGCGCTCATGAATGAACGAAGCGGAACAGGTTATCCTGAGTTTCTGAAAACTATTCATACTAACGATCTCCCGGTCTGCGAGATCAAAATGAGTAATGAGGAACTGGCCGCATTAAGTGGAATGAAAAATGCCTTACCACGAACCACTTACCTGAGTGCGATTGCTGTCGAAGAAGCCATCGCCGATCTTAAAACTAAGGTAAATACAAAGAAAGATTTCGATCTGATGCATTCAAATTACAGGATAGGATTTATTTCGGGCAATACTCTCGGTGGCATGGACAGGAGCGAATACTTTTGTGAAGATTATTTACATGATAAAACAGAAGGTCATTTGCGTGACGTGGTTCACCATGAATGCGGCAGTATCACAGAACTGGTGGCAGAGCATCTGGGAATTCATCATTTTGTAACAACGATCAGCACGGCCTGTTCCTCCTCAGCGAATGCCATCATTCATGGCTCACGTTTATTAAAACATGATAAGCTGGATATTGTCATAGTCGGTGGGGCAGATGCCTTATGTCGTTTTACATTGAATGGATTTAATACTTTAATGATTCTTGATCCGGAGCCATCGAAACCTTTTGATGAGAACCGGAAAGGATTGAACCTCGGCGAAGGAGCTGCCTATGTGATACTCATCAGCGAACATGTGAAAAAAGAATTACAAATAGAGACAAACCTTTTTGTAGCAGGTTATGCCAATGCCAATGATGCATTTCATCAAACCGCTTCCTCAGCAGAAGGGAATGGAAATTTTAAAGCAATGGGTGAAGCATTAACCCTAAGTGGTTTAAAATCAACTGATATTCAATATATCAACGCTCATGGAACCGGCACAGCGAACAATGATTCCAGTGAGGGTATTGCGATTCAACGCTTATTTGGATATAATATTCCGATGGTCAGTTCTACCAAAGCAAATACCGGTCATACCCTTGGTGCCTGCGGTGCATTGGAAGCAGTTTATTCCTGTCTTTCATTGGAACATAAGGTAGTCTTTCCAAATCTCAGACATGAAACGAGCATGAGCGAATTATCCTTTACACCTATTAAAAAGCTGTTGAAGAATGTGGCTCTCAACAATGTGATGAGCAACTCATTCGGGTTTGGAGGAAACTGTACATCTATCATTTTCAGCAAGGAACAAGCACTATAACCATGGCAATATATATACAAGGAATTGGTTCTGTTTCACCTCAACGTATAGACACAGGCACGAAGGAAATTCAATTTCTTCAATCCGACTCAAACAGACTTTCCTGCCTTGAACCTGATTATAAAGACCTTGTTCCACCAATGCAACTTCGCAGGATGAGTAAGGTGGTACGAATGGGCGTGGCAAGTGCCAAACAAGCGCTAAAAGATGCCGGGATTGAAACACCTCATATAATCACTTTAGGAACGGCCTATGGTTGCCTCGCCGATACTGAAAATTTTCTCGAGAAATTACTGACACAGGAAGAAACCATGCTGACACCAACAGCCTTTATTCAATCTACACATAATACGGTGAGCGGACAAATTGCGTTACTCACCAATTGCCAGGGTCATAATTTTACCTTTGTTCATCGTGGACATTCTTTTGAAACATCCCTGCAAGAAACGATGATGTGGCTGGAGGAACATAAAGCGAATGAAGATTTTTCTGTGTTAACAGGAGGTATTGATGAACTCACCAATCATTCGTTTGATATCATGTCGAGGTTTGGCACCTATAAGCACGACGAAGAAATCGGAAATTCATTTACCGAAGGCACTATCGCAGGAGAAGGCGCTCATCTTTTTATTGCTGGAAATGTACAAACCGCAAACAGCTATGCGAAATGTCTGGATGTGATGTTATGTGCTGATCACGACATAGAAAAACAATTAAAAAAATTCCTGAAACACAACCATATTGCGGCGAAGGATATTGACACCTGTCTTGTGGGTTTGAATGGTGACAGCCGTTATGACGAAACGATCGTAAAGAATATTTCGTCACTTAGTCATGCGCAATTACTCGGTTTTAAAAAATGGTGCGGAGAATTTCCAACATCCAATTCCTTTGCATTTATATTGGCCTGCCTTATCTTACGAAATCAGCAAATACCAAAGGAATTATATCTTAATCCTTCGGGAAGTAATGACAAAGCACCTGAAAATGTATTGATCTACAATCATTACAAGAACAAGTATCATTCCTTTATCTTAATGCAACGGCTATGAATTTCAGGCAAAGCTCAGGAATATTTGTAGGCCTGTTAATCTTATTCGCAGGGTGTGTATATTTCTTTCACCTGACATGGTGGTTGCTACTGATTCCATTAATGATCTATATAAGCAAACTCGTTTTTGGAGCGATTTTTATTGAACAAAATTTTTATCTCACCTCGACCAATTCATTATATGATAAACTTATTCCCGGAAATGAGACATCTGTCTGTCTGACGTTTGATGATGGTATTCATCCTGAATTTACGCCAAGAGTGCTCGACATATTAAAGAAGGAACAAATCAACGCCATGTTTTTTATTATTGGAATAAATATTCGAGGGAATGAAGCAATCCTACTTCGCATAAAAGAAGAAGGCCACCAGATAGGGAATCATAGCGACACCCATGATTTATGGTTTGATTTGAAATCGTCTGCGGATATGAAGAAAAATATCTTGAAAATGAATGAAAGGGTAGGGGCTATTATAGGAAAAGAATATATACCTGTTTATTTCAGACCACCTTATGGAGTTACGAATCCAAACCTTGCAAAAGCGATAAAAGACATCGGCCTGATTAGTGTAGGTTGGAACTTGAGATCGATGGATACGGTGGCGAAATCAAAGAAACAATTATTGGAAACATTGAAAAGCCAGACAAGGTCTGGTTCCATTGTTCTGCTTCACGATCGTTGCGAGATTACAGTGAACACATTAACAGATTATATTGCTTTTTGTAAGACACAGGGGTTTACTTTTACAACTCTTTAAAAACGCGTATGTATATTCTCCGTACTATCTTTCTACTTTTCATAACGACTCTTGCAAATGCCCAACAGGCTGGCTTTACAGCAGTTAAGGACATGGAGGGTTTCAAGCAAAAATTTACTGTTTCATCGAAGCGCTTGCAAAGTGTAGAATCAGAATTTACACAGGTAAAAAACCTGAGTATGCTGAAAGATAAAATCACATCGACAGGAAAATTTTACTATAAAAAAGAAAACAAAGTAAGGATCGAATACATGCGGCCATTTTCTTACCTCATGATCTTGAACAACAATACCATGATGGTAAAGGATGAACAAAAAAAGACCAATTTTAATACCCGTTCTAATAAGATGATGCAATCTATTAATAGTATTATGATCGATTGTATGTCGGGAAATGTCTATAATAACAAGGAATTTACAACAACGGTATTCGAATCTCCTAAAGAATATTTGTTGGCGTTGATACCCGCTACCAGTATGATGAAAAAGATGTTTTCAAAAATAGAAGTCTATCTAAGTAAGGCAGATTTTAATGTGTTACGATTAAATATGATCGAAAACGGAGGCGACAATAGCCTGATGACATTTACAAACCGGTTAATCAATAAATCACTGGATGAAAAATTGTTTAGTACGAAGTAGTAGTAATCTTCTTCTTATTCTGTTCTTCAGTGTTCAGTCACTTTCTGCTAAAACACCTGAAAACTCTAACTGTGTAGCACAGATGATCCCTTTATTTGAATCAGTGAAATATCGGACAGCTATCGATGTGATGAATAAGCACCTGAGCGGTATTCTTATTTTCAAAACTCAGGAAGACAGCTCAGTGAGGGCTGTATTTCTGAATGAGATGGGCATTGTTTTCTTTGATATCACCTTCACTAAAAAAGCCTATCTCTTCAATTCTATCTTTGAAGGTTTGGATAAAAAAGCAGTTCGAAAAACACTCGCAAAAGATATCGGGATGATACTCATGAAGGGAATTATAAAGTCGTATACGGGAGTGACAATCCTGGAGGAACAACAGGTGTATACATTCAAACTCAAGTCAAAGGGAAGTGTGAAGTATACAACTGATCAATCTTGTTCGCCGCCGATAAAGATAGAAAATTTTGGAAGACGAAAGGCGGTGGTCAGTATCAGCCAGTTTTACAATAAAAAGAATTCAATGCCGGATAGTATATTCGTCCAACATCACAAGGTCAATTTTACGATCAACTTAAAACAAATGCATGTTACTAAATAGTTTTTTTTATATCACTTCGCTGACGAGCAAGAATGGACGGACAATTGCAGAGATACGAGTAGATCCATTGCATCCGATTTTTGAAGGGCATTTTCCGGGACAGCCCGTGGTTCCGGGGGTATGTATGATAGAGATATTAAAGGAAGTGCTACAACTGGTGGATGAAAAAAAATACAGGTTGGAAACAGCGTCCGTCATAAAATTTCTAACTATGTTTTCCCCTTTGGAATTTACTACTGCAACCTTAGTGATCAGTTCGGAGGAAACAGAGGATCAAAAGAAGAACGTGGTTGCTTCCTTAGAATTCGAGCAACATGTATTTCTTAAATTCAAAGGTATTTACATAGCGATCTAATGGAGGATAGAATCAGGAAGCAGGATCTCTTCGAGAAGTACAGCGTATGTATTTTATTGCCGTCCTATAATAATGCTGCGACTATCGTGCAGGTGATTAAGGATTCGTTGATGCAAACCTCTCATGTGGTTGTGGTGAATGACGGTTCTACAGATCATACATTGGATGTCATCAACGATCTTCCTGTTCAATTGGTTTCCTATGAGAAGAACAGAGGGAAAGGTTTTGCATTACGAAAAGGTTTTCAATATGCAATTGAACAAGGGTATCAGTATGTCATTACAATCGATACAGATGGACAACATTTCCCTGAAGATTGTATGAACTTTCTTGAAAATTTGGAAACCAATGAAGGTGCGTTAATGATTGGTGCACGAAATCTTACTCATGAAAATGTGCCCGGTAAAAGCACGTTTGGAAACCGTTTTTCCAATTTCTGGTTTAAACTTGAAACTGGTGTAAAGATGCCGGATACCCAAAGTGGATTTCGACTATATCCTATTTACAGATATAAAAGAATGACCTTTTTTACACGAAAATATGAATTTGAAATCGAGATTATTGTTCGAAGTTCATGGATGGGAATTTCTGTTCTTGCGGTTCCCATAAAAGTTTATTATCCAAAACAAGAAGATAGGGTAACACATTTCCGCCCGTTTAAAGATTTTTTCAGAATCAGTGTACTGAATGCTATCTTGGTGACGATCTCGTTTTTAATTATTAAGCCACGTGATTTGTTGATCAAACCTTTACAGAAAAAAGGCTTTATGAAGGGGTTGCGCGAATTATTATTCAACCCGTCTGAGTCGTCGTTTGTTCGTGCATCTTCGTTGGGTTTTGGTGTCTTTATGGGAATCGTTCCAATCTGGGGATTTCAATTATTGGTTGGAATACCATTGGCGATCATGATGAAAATGAATAAGACCTTATTTATCTTATCTGCGAATATCAGTATTTTTCCTCCGGTGATTTGGGCGGCCAGTCTTGCTACAGGTAAATTATTATTCCGAAATCCAAATTGGAAAATTGATTTCCATCATTTAAAATGGGATGAAGTCGTGCAAACAGGAAAAGAGTTTTTTATTGGGGGAACAGTTCTGGCTATTTTTTCTGGAGCGCTGACTTTTGGGATTTCGTATGGCTTGCTAGTTTGGAGAAGCAATAGGAAGAATAGGATTAATACTTCAACGTAAAATGCTGTTTTTCTTTAAAGTCAGTCCTAAAAAAAACCATCCCGACAAAAAACAGATTGATACTTAAACGTACCTGTTGATCGGCAAGAATAGTTTCCCACGCTTTTTTCATTCCAGAGCTCCAGTGAATATCATCAAAGATGAGTATACAGTCTTCATTGATAAAAGGCAAGACCTGTTTAAAATATCGGATCGTAGGCTCTTCTCTATGATTACCATCAATAAAAATCAGATCAAAAGGTTTGTTCTTTTGTAAGACATCATCAAGTACATCATCAAAATTCCCGGTCTCCTGTACAATATTATTCAAATCAGATTCCGCAAATCCGCTGGCTGCAAACTTCGCAATTTCTTGACTTCCTTCGATGGTGGTTACATTTCCTGTTTTATTGGCCATGGCAAGATAATGAGTCCCCAAGCCAAGTGAAGTTCCTAATTCTAGTATGTTTTTACGTTGAAATTTATCTACAATTCGAAACAGTAGTTTCCCAAACTTCTCATTTCTGCCAGCATTCTTTGCTATATCCTTCACTTCTCGCTGCAACTGTTGAGCATGCAATGAACCAGCTCCCAGATCTTCAACGGTAATCACTTTCGAATCATGATACATTTTCTTTCGGAACTTTTCTATTTCCTCAAAGGCATAAAAGTCTCTTTTATCCTTTAATACAGTTTCTATGAAATCGAATACAAAAGGGGAGTGGATGCCATGGGCTGATGATGCTGTGAATAAATACTTGAAATATTCCTTGAGCAGAAAAAAATGTTTCATCTAAGCGTTCTTTCGTTTTTCGTATACCTCGAACGTATAATCATAATCATTCTTTTCATCTTTCAGATGATCTTCAGAAGAAATCAACGTCCATTTTGAAAGATCTATTTCAGGAAAAAAAGCGGTGGCGTTTTCAATAATTGTCTTTACTCTTGTAATATATAGGTTAGTGGCAAACAAAATGGTTTGCCTGTAAATCATTTCCCCGCCGATGATAAATAGTTCTTCAGGGTTATTTAGACGGCAATGATTAATAGCTTCTTCAATACTGTTTTTTATTATCAATCCTTCATGTTGAAACGAAGGATTTCGGGTAATCACGATATTCTCACGTTTAGGTAAAGGTCTTCCAATCGAATCGTAGGTTTTTCGCCCCATAATAATCGCATGACCTGAAGTCAGTTTTTTGAAATATTGCAAATCACCGTTCAGATGCCAAGGGAGATCGTTATCAACTCCGATCACATTATTGGATGAAATGGCCACTAAAAGAGAAATCTTCATTGTTTATACTATAGATTAAATGGCTAAACGGCTACGGTTGCTTTAATCGCAGCGTGGCTTTGATAATTGACAAGATTAAAGTCTTCAAAGACAAAGTCTTCAATATCTTTTTTTTCAGAATTAAGAATCATAGCCGGTAATGGAAACGGAGTTCGTGTTTGTTGCAGTTTTGCCTGCTCCAGATGATTATTATATAAATGAACATCGCCGAACGTATGTATAAAATCGCCGGGCTCCAGATCACAGACCTGGGCTATCATGAGTGTCAGCAGGGCATAGGACGCAATATTGAAAGGCACGCCGAGGAAAACATCGGCACTTCGTTGATATAGTTGGCAGCTTAATTTATTATTAGCTACATAAAACTGGAACATGGTATGGCAAGGCATCAGTGCCATTTCAGAAAGTTCTGACACATTCCATGCACTGATAAGGATACGCCTGCTATCAGGATTTGTTTTTAACTGCTTAATAATATCTTTTAATTGATCGAAGGTTTCGCCATTCTTTCCAGGCCAACTTCGCCATTGTTTTCCATAGACTGGACCAAGATCACCATTTTCAGCAGCCCATTCGTCCCAGATACGAACGCCGTGATCCTGCAAGTATTTGACATTTGTATCGCCCTTTATAAACCATAATAACTCATGGATAATAGATTTGAGATGCAGTTTTTTGGTCGTCACCATGGGGAAACCTTCATTCAAATCAAACCGCATTTGGTAACCAAAGCAACTCAGAGTACCTGTTCCTGTACGATCATTTTTTTGAACACCGTTCTCGAGAATATGTTCTAAAAGGGTCAGATATTGTTGCATGTGGTAAAACTATTAAGAGAAGGAGGGTTCAGCAAATATCATTCTTCAAATCTTTGAACGAAGTATTCACATTAATTACTAAACATTAAGAAAAGAAGAGAAAAACTGGAGTCAGTAACAAACAAGTTCCGATAATTATTGGAATGAATCGGTTATCCTGATTGAAGGGTAAGCCAATATATTAAGATTTCTGATGAATACGTCCGCCGCCTGCAAAATACTTAGCCCAATATACACTACTGAGATTCGCAATTGAAACACCTTTGCTCGATGCGGAGTGCACAAAGAAATTATTTCTCAAATAAACGCCAACATGCGATATCCTTGATGATTTTACTTTAAAGAAAACAAGATCACCTTCTTTCAGGTCAGCAGGATTTTGGATCAACTCGGAGGAATTAAACTGTAAACAGGCAGTCCTTAAGAGATCCATTCCAAAAACATACTTGTATAAGGTTTGTACAAACGCACTACAGTCAACACCTTTCTTGGATGTTCCACCCATTCTGTATTTAACACCATACCATTCGTCAATGAACCTGTAGAGCATCACATTGGAGATCTGGTTTGGAAGCACGTCGATCATGCAGGAATATTTATCTTTGACCCAATCCATGACGGATGATGTAAACGACGTTTCTTCTTTCTTTGGGATGATGATTCTAGTTACAGTGCGGCTATTCAGTAGATCGTAAGAGGTTGTAGAGGCAGGAGCTGTTTGAGAAGATTTTGGATCAACAGCAACTGGTATTTGATTTTGTAACGCTGTCTTTCTGAATTCTACAACAGGGGTAGTATCGGATGCACAGATAACAACTGTTTTCTTATGTGTAGAAGATTTTACTGATTTCGCCGCTACAACTTTAGTAAGAGCAGGCTTAGGGGATTTATTTTTAGAGTTCTTATTTGTTTTTGCGTACGTATTCAACCCGCAAAACAGGCAAATGAGAGTAAAAACGCCAAATTTCTTTAGTACTTGCATGATGTCAGAATTTTAGGTGTCGCAAATATATAGTTTCAGTCCTGTAAAGTTATGCTTAACTTGTTTCAATAATGTTAATCTTTCACTTCTGATAGCCAATTAACTAATGTATTAAAAATGAATCAGATATATTTCTCTGGTTCAAAAAAATATATACTTTTAGAACAAAAATTTGCTCAATTGGAATTTCCGTTTACTTTTGCAGCGGCAAGTCTTATACGACCAGCTCCTGCTAATCCTCCAGGATGGGAACATAGCAAAGGTATGTGGTTGAGCGGTGCGATATAAGTAACTTGCCATTTTTTGTGCCCCAAACTTTTTTGTATTATATCTTCGCGCAAAATTTCCAATTATTTAAAATATACATTTTTATGAAATTCTTCATTGATACAGCCAATCTTGCTCAAATTACCGAAGCTAACGAACTCGGAATCCTGGATGGTGTTACTACGAATCCATCACTAATGGCGAAAGAGGGAATTAAAGGGGTTGAGGCCGTTTTGAAACATTACAAAGACATTTGTAATATTGTGAATGCGCCTGTCAGCGCGGAAGTGATTTCAACTGATTTTAACGGAATTATAGAAGAAGGAAAGGTGCTGGCAAAAATTGACCCGAATATTGTCGTGAAGGTTCCAATGATCAAAGATGGGGTGAAGGCTATTAAATGGTTTACGGACAATAATATACAGACAAATTGTACGCTTGTATTTTCTGCAGGTCAGGCCATTTTAGCTGCCAAAGCCGGAGCTACTTATGTGTCTCCGTTTATTGGTCGTATCGACGATGGTAATTGGGATGGTGTAGAATTAATTGCTCAGATCTCACATATTTATAAACTACAGGGATTTGAAACACAGATTCTGGCGGCGTCGATTCGTTCTTCTCTTCATATTGTTCGTTGTGCAGAAGTTGGAGCTGATGTATGTACTTGTCCTTTGTCAAGTATACTTGGATTATTAAAACATCCACTGACAGATTTAGGTCTTGCTCAATTTCTAACAGATGCAAAAAGTATGCAATAGACTGATATTCAAATACTTTCAGTGTATTATTAAGATATTAATTTAAAGCCATTATTGATTTTCAGTAGTGGTTTTTTTTTTTGAATAGTTTCAACAAGGTAGAGGACATATATCATTTCTCTTATACGCCTTTAGGAATTCAACGAAGACGGTTGATTTATCTATTTAACATAATATACATTATGGGAATAATTATACAAGGTTTGGTAAACCTAGAAGATGGCGTTTCTAGCTATTGCTTTCAAGTTTGATTGCAATGAATACAGATGCCGTTTTATATTATACTTGAAAATACCTGACGGATATTTGTCAGTCTATTCTAATTTGCTGACTCAAATATAGGTTGAATCATTTCCTTGCAACCTGATATACTTAGTACGGTTCGGATAATTGATTCAGTGTCATATTCACATTCCTTATGTAATTCTGCCGGTTTCCCATGTTCAATGATACGATCAGGAATCCCAAGCATATTTATGGATGGAGAATAATTATTGGCAGCAAAAAACTCAAGACATGCCGATCCAAAACCGCCGACAATTGTGCCATCCTCGATGGTGATTACATGTTTAAATTTCTTTCCAACGTCATGTAGTAAGGCTTCATCCAAAGGTTTAACAAACCTCATGTTGAAATGAGCTGGTTCAATACCTTGTCTCTTAAGTTCTTTACACGCCTGGATCACAAAATTGCCTGGATGGCCAAGAGATAATATCGCGATATCTTTGCCTTCCTGAACAATATCTCCCTTACCAATCTCCATCTTTTCAAACGGTGTCTGCCATTCAGGCATAACGCCTTCGCCACGTGGATAACGAATTACGAATGGCAGTTTGTTTTCATCCAATTGGGCAGTATACATTAAATCGCGTAACTCTTTTTCATTCATTGGTGCTGAAATGATCATATTAGGAATGCATCTCATGTATGGAATGTCATAGGCACCATGATGAGTTGGTCCGTCGTCGCCAACCAAACCTGCCCGGTCAACACAGAAAATAACGGGCAACTTCTGTATTGCCACATCATGAACCACCTGATCATACGCACGTTGCATAAAAGACGAATAAATATTACAGAATACTTTCATTCCTTCAACCGCGAGACCGGCACTTAACGTGACTGCATGTTGTTCGCAAATTCCGACATCAAAGGCGCGATCCGGCATTTCAGTCATCATATATTTCAGTGAACAACCTGAAGGCATCGCCGGAGTTACACCCATTATCTTACTATTTTGTTTGGCTAGTTCAATAATCGTCTTGCCAAAAACATCCTGGTATTTAGGTGGTTGCGGACTGTCAAATGTCACTTTGTTAATCTTACCTGTCACTTTATCAAAGAGCCCTGGAGCATGCCAAAGTGTTTGGTCTTGTTCGGCTAGGCTATATCCCTTTCCCTTTACTGTGTTGATATGCAACAACTTAGGACCTTTTAACTCCTTTAAGTCTCGAAGTGTTTCTACAAGCTTCAACACATTATGGCCATCAATTTGTCCAAAATATCGAAGACCTAAACATTCAAATAAATTACTTGTTTTTGAGACTACACCTTTCACACCAGTTTCAATTTTAGAGGCGATCTTTTGATGAAAGCGACCTCCTGGTAATTTTCCAATAACCTTCCAGACATCATCCCGGAAATTATTATAGGTTCTTGATGTAATAATATCTGTCAGATATTCTTTAAGTGATCCCACATTCGGATCGATACTCATATTATTATCGTTCAGGATAATCAACATATCAGCCTTCGAAGTGCCTACATGTTGTAACGCTTCAAAAGCGAGACCAGCCGTCATAGCCCCGTCTCCAATAATCGCAACATGCTGTTTCTCAGTCTCGCCTTTATGTTTGGCGGCAATTGACATTCCTAATGCTGCCGAAATAGAAGTCGAGGAATGCCCTACCCCAAATGCGTCATATTCACTTTCGCTGCGTTTAGGAAAACCACTGATCCCGTTATATTTCCTATTTGTATGAAAAACATCCCGTCGGCCTGTAAGGATTTTATGTCCGTAGGCCTGATGACCTACATCCCAAACCAGATTATCGGCTGGGGTATCAAACACATAATGCAAAGCAACGGTTAACTCAACGACACCCAGACTTGCCCCGAAATGCCCTCCATTGACACTGACCGTATCAATTATAAATTGTCGTAGCTCGTTACAAACTTGCTGTAAATCTTCTTTTTTAAGCTTCTTCAGGTCGGAAGGAAATTGAATGGTTTGTAGTAATGGCCCGGCTTGTATTTCCATGTGGGAGAACGTATTGATCCGTCAAAAATACGTTTTTTTTTAATGCATCAGATTAAATCCTCCTAAAAATGGATCTCTCTAAGTAAATTCAACAAACCTGAATCCCTGAACAATTAGGAAATTTTAAAACTTGTATGTAACATTGATCGACAGTAGTCTTTCATTTTCCTTAAAAAATTTCTATGCAATCAGGTACCCTCCATCTTATTCCAAATTTTCTGGATGTTAATTCCCCTCATACAATTCCCGCCTACCTGATTCAGGTTGTTACCGATATTAAGATATGGTATGTAGAAGAAATCCGCAGCGCACGCCGATATCTGAAAGCCATGAACAGGGATATTATTATCGATAACCTCAACTTTCATATACTGAATGAACATGAAAATGCCTCCTTGAAGTTTGCCGCAACATTTTTACAAGAAGGAAAAGATATCGGTATGATTAGTGAGTCAGGATGCCCGGCTGTAGCCGATCCAGGGAGTGCATTGGTGCAGATCGCGCATGAAATAAACGCAACGGTAAAACCTCACACCGGCCCTAATTCTATCCTTCTTGCCTTAATGGGTTCAGGTTTTAACGGACAGCATTACCAGTTTAATGGGTATCTTCCAAATAAGCAGCCTATGCTTACACAGAAAATTCTTGACCTGGAAAAAGAAAGTAAACTCAGGAATGTTTCACAGTTCTTTATCGAAACGCCCTACCGCAACGACCAGATGATTCGTGAAATCCTCAAAACATGTCAACCTGAAACAAGGTTTTGTGTGGCTGCAAACCTGACCACTCCTAATGAGCGCATTCTTTCATTATCCATTAAAAAATGGAAAACTGTTACAGAAAGCTTTCATAAAAAGCCTGCTGTTTTTGGACTGTATTGTAGCGACTAACTGGAGAAAAGGTATCTTTCAGTTGATAAGGTATCTTTTGAGAAGCATACTTTTCTACATACGATATTGTTGGTCGCTAAAAACAATCTTACTTTTTTAGGAAATATTCAATAAAAACCGGCATTGAAATCTGAACAAAAAATACTTTTTGCAGGAAAAATCTCTAAAAACCAATATTGGTTGCCTCAGAGACACTCACAATACGATCGACAATATACTGACCATTCTCCTGGTTTTTCCCGTTGTAATTATCCCCTCTCCATGGAAGCGATTTACGGTATTGTGTATAATGTACCTTAACCATCTTATTTTCCACCTTATCCAGGCTGTCGGCCAGATCGCTATCAATCACAGAAAAATAAAAATTATTCGTATTAATCGCCCCACCCGCCACAGATCTCAAACCCGGTTGCACCATTTCTCCCTCGAAGGTCTTGAATACGTTGCCCTTTCGGGAGAACTTGATCAGCAGCCCAATTCTTGAGGCATCGCTGAACGAGTTATAATAAAACCAATAGATGTAACCTGCTCCAAAGAGCAGCAAAAATAATATAGTTAAAAAAATAGCCTTTTTCATTCGTAGTATTTAATCCTGTAAATTTAGTTTTATAAGCCCACATACACAATAATATTCGGGGTTTATCCGCAAATGATATAAGCTGTTTAAAGTTCGTTCAGCAAACTTTGATACTCATTCTGTATTACTACTGCCTTCTTCTCCTTATTCATAAGGTTTAATAATGACGAAGGAATTTCAATATTGATTTCAGAAACCTTATTGACTTCCTCCGGAAATTTTGCTGGATGGGCCGATTCGAGAAAGATGCCAATAGCATTTTCAGGCATTTTATTCTTTAATCCATTATATGCAATAGCGCCATGAGGATCGGCGATATATTCGAAGTTTGTTTTTAGATTCTTCATAGCTGATCTTGTCTCATCGTCATTACACCAATAACCCAAAATATCCCCGGCCATCAAATCTTTCTGCTTATTATACAGAGATAACATACGAGGAAAGTTGCTTGGTTTGGCCACATCCATTGCGTTGGAAATGGTGAACTGAATTGGATGCGGTTCATATTGTCCACTTTCAAGATAATCGGGAACAGAATGATTACTATTCGTAGAAGCTATAAATTGATCGATTTTCAATCCCATTCGTTTGGCGATTAATCCCGCTGTAAGATTTCCAAAGTTTCCGCTAGGCACGCTTATATAAACAGGTTTGTCTGTTTTTCCTAGCTGACCGATTGCATAGAAATAGTAGAACGACTGCGGAAAAAGACGTGCGAAATTAATTGAATTAGCAGAGGTCAGATTCATACGTTTGTTTAATGCTATATCTGAAAAGGCTTGTTTCACTAACTTCTGACAATCATCAAAATTTCCTTTTACTTCAATAGCCCGTATATTCCCGCCCATGGTTGTCAATTGTTTTTCCTGTAACGCACTCACTTTTTCGGAAGGATAGAGAATACAAACATTCACTCCTTTTTTATTATGAAAAGCATCTGCAACAGCACTTCCTGTATCGCCCGAAGTGGCTACAAGAATGGTTACTTCACTGGTATCCTCTTTTAAAAAATATTCAAAGAGACCAGCCATAAAACGTGCGCCAACATCTTTAAATGCTAAGGTCGGTCCATGAAATAGTTCGAGAACATACAGATCCTCTCTCAGTTTCTTTAAGGGAATTTCAAAGTTCATTGCTTGATACACAATTTTCTTCAAAGCTTCTTTTTCAATGTCATCACCAAACATAGCCAAAGAAACTTCAAAGGCAATTTCCTGCAAGGACAGATCAGGCAGTTTTTCAAAAAAAGAAGAAGGTAATTCCGGAATAGTTGCCGGCATGTATAAACCCGATTCACTGGTAATACTTTTTAAGACAGCATTCCTAAGTGTTACCTTTTCTGAAGGATTATTAATATTGTAATAGATCATGGTTTCATTTAATTTGTTTCAATAATTCGTGTACCTTCTACATTCATGGCCGACGTGAAGGTTTCGCTGTAAAGTCCTGTTCGAGAAAAGGCCGAACTGATCACCTCAGCAATGTCCTCTGCTTCTTCCTTTCCTTTACATAATGCAAAAATTGAAGGTCCCGATCCTGAGATCCCACAACCTAATGCACCTTCGGCAAGAGCAGCTTTTCGCGCCTTCTCAAATCCAGGTATGAGGCGTGTTCGTTTAGGTTCTGCTAAAAGGTCCGACATAGATCGCCCTATAAGTTCGTAATCTTCCGTCAATAATCCCACCATAAAACCTGCGGTATTCGCGGTTTGTTTGATCACATCACTCAGAGGAATATCAGACTGTAGGATACGTCTTGCATCAGAAGTATGTAATTCAATTTGTGGATGAACGACCGCACAATATAGATTCTCAGGACAGCGGACTGATATAATATCTAAAGGCTGATAACTTCGAATCAGGACAAATCCGCCTAACAATGATGGCGCCACATTATCGGCATGCGCGCTTCCACTGGCCAGACGTTCTCCTTCCATGGCAAAGGGGATGAGTTCATGGGTGCTCAATATATCACCCAATAAATGATTTATAGCAAACACGGCCGCGGCCGAACTAGACGCACTACTTCCCATTCCGCTACCGAGCGGCATATTTTTCTTTAGTAAGATGCGAATCTTGAGATCCCTCTCTTTAACTGCTTTGAGATATGCCTGAACAGCCACACCTGCTGTATTTCTTTCAAAAACGGATGGTATTAAATGTCCGTAAGTGCCGCTTACTATCACCTCATTTTCCTTCTCAGCATATTCTATTGTCACCTCATCACCTATCGCATCTATCGCGAACCCCATAATATCAAAGCCACAACTCACATTCGCGACGGTTGCTGGTGCAAAGGCTTTTACTGATTTTAATTTAGCCATTTTTTATTTTTTTGTTTTGTCATCCTGATCTTATCGAACGGTCTCCCTGTTTCCCTGTCTGCCGACAGGCAGGGACGAGCTACCTAATGTATTTTACCTGACCTCACCCCCAGCCCCTCTCCATTTGGAGAGGGGAGAGCCACCTCGTCGTAATTTTCTTCATCGAATTTGTCTGTTCCTCAACATCAAATCAACCGTATTGATTTTTTTGAAGAAAAACAGATACTTGATATGATGGAAGAAGTTTTTCGTCATCCTGAGCTTGTCGAACGTCATCTTGAGCTTATCGAACGTCATCCTGAGGTCATCCTGAGCTTGCCGAAGGACTAAGCCCTCAATCCCTCCGCTATCCGCACAATGTCAGCCAATACACCCGCCGAGGTGACATCAATACCCGCTCCAGGTCCTTTGATAACCATGGGATATTTTTGATAATAGGTGGTAGATAAACTGATACAATTCTCTGTGCCCTTTAAATTATAAAAGGCGTGTTCTGAATCTACTTCAATCAACGCTACCCTCGCCTGTCCATTCTCGAGATTAGCCACATAACGAAGTTTCTTCCCCTTCATCTTAGCCTCTTCGTATCGCTGATGGAAGACCACATTATACTCGTCCAACGTATCAAAGAAAGTAGCAACATCGGGCGCATGTGTCGAAGCCTCAGGCATCATCGGTTCTACAACAATTTCCGGCAACTCGATTTCCCATCCGCATTCTCTCGCGAGGATGAGGCATTTACGCGCCACATCCATTCCGCTCAGATCATCGCGCGGATCGGGTTCGGTATAACCAATTTCCTTGGCTTCCTTCACCAAATCGCTAAACGATTTTGAGCCATCATATTCAGATAATAAATAATTTAGTGTGCCTGATAATACCGCTTCAATTCGAATCACCGAATCTCCACTTACAATTAAACTGCGTAAGACATTGATCACCGGCAAACCTGCTCCTACATTGGTTTCATAATGGAATGGAATATTTCGTTTGCGTGCATTTTCTTTTAGTAATCTATATTGCTCCATACTCTGGGTATTGGCGCGTTTATTGGCCGCCACCACAGCTACAGATTTTGCAAGAAGGTCGGCATAAAAGAGCGTTGGATCGTCCGCTGCTGTAATATCTATAAAGACACTATTCTCAAGATTATGCGCTATCAAGGCTTCTGTAAAGAGTTTCAAATCGGCCTTTTCACAATCATTCTCAAAAGTTTCCTGCCAGTTTTTCAATGAAATAGATTGTTCATTCAATAACATTTTCCGGCTATTGATCAAGCCACATAATTGCAAACTGATCTTTTGGGAAGCGAGATAATCACGTTGCCGATCGATCATCTCCAACAGCCGTTTTCCAACAGAACCTATTCCCGCAATATATAGATGCAGTTGCTGCAATTCTTTACTGAACAAACTCTGATGCAATACCCGCAACGCTTTTTTCAGATCTTTATCATGAATGGCAATCGAGATATTTAACTCAGAACTTCCCTGAGAAATCGCTTTTACATTGATTCCATTTCTTCCAAGCGGACTAAAAACCTTCGCGATTACACCCGGCACATTCTTCATATTTTCGCCTACGATGGCTACAATGGCTAGACCTTCTTCATAATTGATGGAAGAGATTTGTCCGGCATTGAGTTCCATCAAAAACGTTTCCCGTAAATAAATACAGGCTTTGTCTGCATCACCTTTCATGACACCGATACAAATCGAATGCTCTGAAGATGCCTGACTGATCAGGATCACATTAATATTTTTTTGCGACAGCGTGCTGAACAAACGGGTCGATACACCGGCAACACCTACCATTCCGCTTCCTTCCACAGAGATCAAGCAAATGTTTTTTAACGAGGTAATGCCTTTAATAATACCACTTTCTTTATCAGATTCTCTACTGATGCAAGTTCCTTTATGGGAGGGATTGAAGGTGTTTTTCACCCAAATAGGAACCTGTTCTGCCATGGCAGGTTGCATGGTCGCGGGGAAAATTACTTTGGCGCCGAAATGAGAAAGCTCCATCGCTTCATTATAGGAAAGCTGCGCGATGCTTCGGGCTTCGGTTACATAACGAGGGTCTGCCGTCATCACTCCATCCACATCGGTCCATATTTCTATTGCCTGTGCATGTAAGGCTGCTCCTAAAATAGATGCTGTATAATCAGATCCACTTCTACCTAATGTAGTGGTTTGTCCGTTTGCCGCACTCGCTATAAAACCAGTCACCACTTTTAAGCCGCTATGTTTTGAAAAGTATTCAAGGATGAGTTTGTTACTGGTTTCAAAATCGACTTTGGCATAACCGAAATTTGCATCGGTTCGGATAAATTGTCTTGCATCCGCATAGATCGTATCGCTGATCTTTGTCCGCAAAGCTTCCGAGATCACGAAGGCAGAAAGACGTTCACCAAAACTAAAAATAAGATCTTTGGTTCTTGCTGTAACTTCTCCAACCAGCGATGCACCTTTCACAATATCGGACAATTCATTGATCATCGCCATTACCTCGGCCAGAGAAGAAGGCAATTGTGCCAAGGGCAATAAAGCTTCAAGAATGGCAAAGTTCCGTTGTTCAATGTCTTTTACAATCGCGTCCGCATTCGATTTATCTTGTACGATCAGATCACAAAGTGTTTCCAGTTGATCTGTTACACCGCCTTGCGCAGAAACCACGACAGCAAGATTCGATTGTCCTGCCGAACTGTTCACAATAATATTGATCACTTCCAGGATCCGTTCTGCATTGGCCACCGACGATCCCCCAAACTTTAAAATACGCATATTGTTTTCTTTATACTAGCTGGTTTTCCAGAAGGCCTAAAACTACACAGCAATTTTAATTATGGTAATATAATTGGATTATTTTTCAGAATTCATCTTACTTCTTTTACGTTCGGGATATACAACGAGTTGTAATTTTTTTTTTGGGACCAGCAATAGTACTTGGATGAAACGTATTTGCGACGCTCCGTTCATCTTCAGTAAATCTATTAATCTTTTTTGATGGTTCTTTTATATTATTTATGATAGTCGCCGCATTAATTTTCAACATACTGAGGCTAATCAAATTTTGCCATGGGAGGTATAGTTTTATTTATTACGATCACTGCGGCAATCCCGAAGCTACGGGATAGTGGACTTGACTATTGACAAACAGGAAGCCCACTTCCTCTCGTCTTGAAGGACGAGACCCTGACCGGGAGAGGATTTGGAACGAAAAGCCCGTCTGAATGGCTCAACCGGACAGGCGTGTCTGCCGCCCAAAATATTCTTACTTAAAATTTCAGTTTAGCCGAAACTGATAACATTTTGCAACCTACTTTTGCGCACAATAAACAAAAACATAATCCATTCCCATGTTCCACAACGCATACAAACTCGCCAGCAGATATACACAGCCTTTTATTATTACCATGAAATGTTATGATGGGTCCGTTGAAAGCGGTCTTGGTTCGTTTGTTATGATCAACAACGATGGATGGGCTATGACGGCGGCTCATAATTTTGGCGCCATCTTTTCATATAGTCAACATCAGCCAGAGGTCAAAGCGTACGAAGAAAGACTTGGTATGATCAATGCGAGTCAGCAACTGAATGATGAGGAAAAAGATGGCCAGCGAAAAGCACTTCATCCTAACCCTAAATGGATCACTCAATATGCGATCATGTTGGGAGGGACTGTCGTAAATATCTTCGAGAACTTTATTCATGGCGAACATGATATTGCCTTCTTTAGAATCGATCCTGCAGCTATCAACCCCAATACTCTTTATCCAAAAATAAAAAATTACAGAACTATTGGACCTGGAACGATGCTTTGCAAACTGGGGTTTCCCTTTATTGATTTCAAAGCCACCTTTGATGAATCTACCCAACAATTTAAACTTCCACCCAATTTATTACCGGTTCCATTATTCCCAAATGAAGGAATATTTACACGGAATTTCTTAAAAGGACTTGATGCTGAAGGCATGGAAATCCTGTTTCTTGAAACCTCATCACCGGGATTAAAAGGACAGAGCGGCGGACCGATTTTCGATACCGAAGGCGTGATCTATGCCATTCAATCACAAAACCTGACGATTCCTCTCGGTTTCTCCGGGAAAGTTATGATGAATGGCCAACAGGAAGTAGAGACGAATCAGTTCCTGAATATGGGAATTGGAGTTCATCCAAAAACGTTGGAAATCTTGTTAAAGCGGCATGGGATAAGGTATGATGGAGCTGAATAATTTGGACGATTGACGATTGACGATTGACGAACGACGGCGGTCAGTGGTTGGTTGTCATTTGTTGACTTTAACCATACATGTTGTTGCGAAGAACAGAACCTCCATTTTTTCTAAATCGTTGTTGAGGTCATCGATTCTACGCCCACTCTAGTTTAATTTTATATTTCTTGAGTTCTTTGTCTTTTGATATAAGAGTTAAGTTTTCAGCAATGGTTTGCGAAATAATCAATCTGTCAAATGGGTCGTTGTGATGCCCTTGCAAATTTGCAAGAGTTAAAAGGTGTTCATATGTAATTTGAATTATTTCGATTTGGTTTCGGTCTGCATATTCAAATAATTCTTCAAGAGAAATGTCAAGAATTAGTTTTCCAATTTGTTTTTTGATTGTAATCTCCTACAAACTTGCAATGCTCAAAAAACATGGTTCGTTTATGTCAATGATTTTGGATTTGATAGTCTCAGGTAGCTGTTAGTCACGAGCAACAAACCAAAGAAAAGCATGTGTATCAAGAATGAAGGGCATTATTTGTAATCATTAAAAATGTCCAAAGGCTCGTCAAAATCTTTAGAAAGTTTAATTTTTTCTTTAGCAAACCCAAATTCCCGATATTTCACTGAAGATTTATTCTTGCTTTTGGTTTTAAGGAACGCAATAAAGTCGGCGACTTCGTCTCGAAGCGACTTGGGAAGAGAATTGATTTCGAGTCTCAATGATGTATTCGTCATGGTGTAAATTTATAGAAACTTATCAGATTGTAGAAGGCCTTTCTCGAATTTTCAAATAAACCGCTTACTTATACCTATTGGCTAATAGCTTTAATACAATACATTTGCATTCTAAAATAATTTATACCCGTTGAAATTCTCTGACTTTAATTTTGAAGCTGGTTTGCAGGAAGGTCTTGATGCCATGCGTTTTGAAATTCCCACCCCGATACAAGCACAAGCCATTCCTATCATTCTTGACAATAAAGACCTGATCGCCGTTGCTCAGACAGGCACCGGAAAAACTGCCGCATTCCTCTTGCCGATTTTGCACAAACTGGCCATCACGCATACATCCACAACCAATACCCTTATCATTGTTCCTACGCGGGAACTTGCTTTACAGATCGATCAGGCGGTGCAAGGACTCTCCTACTTTACCGGAGCAAGTTCTTTGGCAATTTATGGCGGCGGCGATGGCATGTCGTTTGAAAATGAAAAACGTGCCTTAACACAAGGGGCGAATATTATCATTGCCACACCGGGTAGATTGATGTCACATTTAAATATGGGCTATGTAAAATTTGACAAGGTTCAACATCTTATTTTAGATGAAGCAGACAAGATGCTCGATATGGGCTTCGTAGATGATATTACAAAAATCGCCAATTATCTTCCTAAGAAAAGACAATCCTTATTATTCTCTGCGACCATGCCTCCTTCTATTCGTACGCTTGCGCAGCGTTTGTTACACAATCCGGAACAGGTAAGTATCGCCATATCAAAACCGGCAGAAGGAGTTACGCAAGCCGCTTACCTCGTGTATGATGCGCAAAAGAATAACCTCATAATCCATATATTGAAACAAAAAGAGTATGCGAGTGTCTTGATTTTTTCGTCTACCAAACAACATGTAAAAGTGTTGCAACGCGAATTAAATCAGGCCGGACTAAAAGCGAAAGCCATCCATTCTGACCTTGAACAGGACGAACGTGAAGAGGTGTTGCGAGGATTCAGAAGTAAACAGACTCAAATTCTTGTAGCGACCGATATTCTTTCAAGAGGCATTGATATTGAAGATATCGGTCTGGTGATCAATTATGATTTGCCGAATGATGCGGAAGATTATATCCATCGTATCGGCAGAACTGCAAGGGCCAGTACTAAAGGCGAAGCGATCACGTTCATTAATGAATATGATCAGTTCAAGTTTCATAAGATTGAACAATTGATAGAAAAGGAAGTTGAAAAACGTCCCTTGCCGGCTCATCTTGGAGAAGGTCCCGTTTATAACCCAAAGGCTAAAACAAAACGTCCGCCGACAAAAAAAGGAAAATTCAGGAGGTAGTTTATTCGTTCATGTAGAGCCGTATTCATGTAGAGCCGTATTCATGTAGA
>Ga0105047_10003994_pt1 | contig 25875 bp, 28 predicted proteins | sample MAT04_FD_78384 | JGI IMG/M metagenome (GOLD analysis project Ga0105047, IMG submission 78384) | Freshwater microbial communities from Lake Fryxell liftoff mats and glacier meltwater in Antarctica - MAT-04 (megahit assembly) | ecosystem: Environmental > Aquatic > Freshwater > Ice > Liftoff...
ATGGGCCGGGATCCCTCGATACGGGTACGTTCACAGCGCCGATCATGGCACCCCGGACGATCCTCCGCATCGAGGAAGGATGCAGCCCAGTGGCGTCGAGCCCTCAGGCCCGTGGCGCCACTGGTGGGTACCGCTAGACGGTGCCGCGGCCCCGTCGCGAGCCGGTGAACATGCCGACCACGAACACTACGATCACGGCGCCGACGACGGCGATGATGATGGACTGGATGTTGACGACATCCTCATTGGCACGCCCGGTGCCGATGCCCAGCAGGTTCGCGGCGAACCCACCAACGACGGCACCCACGATGCCCAGCACGATGTGCCCGATGATGCCCATGCCCTCGTCACCCTTGACCAGGAACCCAGCGATATATCCCGCGATCGCGCCGAGCACGATCCACGCGATGATGGTCACCAACATCACGACCTCCTGTCGAGAAGCTCTCTCTGTGGCCACGACCCGCACAGATGCCACGTGGCTGCGGACACCTTCCCATGGCTGCCATGCCAGATCGACCCCCCGGATGCGTCAGGGCATCACGGATGTGTTGCGATCGGGGCGACGACGCGCAACACACCGGCCCGGGTCTGGAACGTGGCCGGCGTGGTACCCAGGTCGTTGGCATCCCCGCGCACCGGTAATGGCCGGGCGCTCGTGATGGTCACGGACGCGGAGCGCTCCGTGCGCACATGTGGTGCGTACGCCCGGCGGCCAAAGGCGATGCTCGTGAAATGGCGCAGCAGCTCCCACTTGGAGTAGCGCTCGAAGACGCGCACATCGAACTTGCCGTCGTCCAGGAGCGCCTGGGGCGCGATGGTGAAGCCGGTGCCCATGAAGCGGCCGTTGGCGACCGCTACCAGGAGGGCCCGCGTCGAGAGCGTGCGCGCGTCGTCCAGTTCGATGGTCATGCGCGATGGTCGGTATCGGAACGCCGCGATGATGGAGTGCACGATCGCGGCGTAGTCGCCCTGGTCCACCTTTGCCATGTCCCGGAAGACCGCCGCGTGCAGACCCACGGATGCGGCCTCGTAGAACAGGGTGTCCCCGGACTGCCCGACATCGATGACCCGGACGTGGCCGTCCCGGAGGACCTGCGCGGCCGCATCCAGGTCGCGCGGCAGGTCCAGCATGCGCGGGATATTCATGATGCTGCCGAGCGGCAGGATGCCGAGGGCCGTGTCGCTGTCCAGCAGCTCCCCGGCGACGAGTCCCATGGAGCCGTCACCTCCCGCGGCCACCACGGTGTCATAGCGCGCCTCGACCGCCTCTCGCACCAACGCCAACGCGTGCTCCTCGGACTCGGTCTCGATGAGCTCGTCACCCAGGTCGAAGCGGGCCATCAGGTCCACCAGCGAGTCCCGGGACGCCGTGTTGGTCGGGATGCCCGCCTTGCGCCCTGAGGCCGGGTTCCAGAGCACGCGGATACGCAGTCCCTGAGCCGATCCTCCGGATGGGCCCGTCATGCGAGGAACCTGCGGGCCCGCAGCTGCCGGTACAGCGCCACGAGCGCCGCCAGGTAGCTGAACCCCAGGAGATAGGAGGCGGCCACATCCGTGGCCCAGTGATGGCCCTGGTAGATACGACTGGGGCCCACCAGCGCCACGAGGCCCGCCAGCACTGCCACCATCAGCCGACGAGGCCAGATGGGCCGCACCACCATGCTCACGACCACGGACAGCCAGCCATACGTGCCCACGTAGCTGAGGACGTGACCACTGGGAAAGCTGGTACCGCCCAGCTCTGCCGCGACGACCCGGAGGTCCGTACCCGCGACCGGACGCGGTCGCCGCATGAAGGTCTTGATGACCGTCGACAGCAGGGCAGTACCCCACGCCAGCAGCTGCATCGCCGCCTCCAGGCGTCGGTGGGCCAGCCACTGGGCGCCGATCAGCAAGGGCGGGATGACACGGCTCTGGAGCGGGAACCCGAACCACGACACGACGGCCATCGCGCGTTCCAGGACGGGTTGGCGCACGGCCTGGAGCTTCATGGTGATGGCCAGGTCCAGCGCTTCGCTGCGCCGTCGCCGGACGAGGGCCACCAGCCCACTGAAGCCGATGACACCCATCAGGCTCGCCAGCAGCGGCAGCCACGACTCGTCATCTGGGCGTGGCGGGGTGCGTGTGGCCATCCCGTGAGACTACCGATGCTGCGGCACCACCGCATCTCTGCCGGCCCATCCGCGCGTTGCGATCGCATCACAACCGGCCGCCGTTCTCCCTCGGTCGGCGACGGCCCGATCGCAAGGCTTCTGCAACACTTCCCTGGCGCACCCGAGCAGCGCGGGACCCGCTTGTGCGTCAAGATGCGGCGAGCCGCGGATCAGGCCGCGGCCGGATGGGAGTCACGTCGTGTCCACGCAACCACTGGTGCTCGTCGCGGACGACGAGCCGCGCATCACCAAGCTCGTCTCCCTCGCGCTCAGCGAGGAGGGGTTCCGGGTCATCACGGCATCCGGCGGCGGCGAGGCACTCGCCAAGGCGGAGGAGTACCGACCCGACGTGGTGCTGCTGGATATCGTGATGCCCGACCTGGACGGCATCGAGGTCATGCGCCAGCTGCGCGCCACGCGCCCGGTGCCGGTGATCCTGCTGACCGCCAAGGGCTCCACGGCCGACAAGGCCAAGGGCCTGGATCTGGGTGCCGACGATTACGTCGCGAAACCCTTCCATCCGGACGAGCTGGCTGCCCGGGTACGGGCTGTGCTGCGGCGGAGCTCGGGTGTCGCACCAGGGTCCGGCATCGTGGCCTTCGATGACATCGAGATCGACCTGGAGCGCCGGATGGTGACCCGGGACGGGCAGCTGGTCCAACTGTCTCGGACGGAGTGGCTGCTGCTCCAGCACCTTGCCACGAACGCGGGCAAGGTCGTGCTGCATACGGAGCTGCTGACCAAGGTCTGGGGACCCGAGTATCGGGACGACCTGCAGTACCTGCGGGTGTGGGTCAGCCGGGTACGCCGAAAGCTGGGTGCGGAACCTGGCGAGCCCGGCCGGATCAAGACCTTCCAGGGCATCGGCTACCTGTTGGACGTGGAGGCGCCATCGGCGCCCAAGGGTGACGCGCCTGACACGAGTCCGGTGGCAGTGCCCGGCTGACACGAGCCAGGACGTACCGATGACGATCTGTCGCTGGGATGGGACGGATGTCACCGGTGTCGTCGTGCGGCTGATATGTCGATCTGGCAACCATAGGAGTGGCACCACAGCCCCACGGAGCGCCACGGATCATGGCCCCATTGCTCATCATCAATCCACCCGCTGACGAGACGTTCGTGCGTGCCTGCAACGAGGCACTCGCGGAGGATGCATCCGACCCCGCACGACTGCAGTCGAAGTTGCGCCTGCTGTACCCTTTGGCCGTCGTGCGACCCAGGGAGCTGTCGGCGGAGACCATCATCGTGTGGTACGTGTATCGCGACGGACACTGGATCTCATCCACCTGATCCCGGAGTTCCATGTGTCTGAGGTCGATGAAGACCTGAAGGCGACCGCCGAGGCGATCACGGTCGGTGCACGGCGGCTGGTGGCCATCGAGGAAGCCAAGCTGGAGCTGGACCCCAAGGACCCCATGGTGCCGATCCTGTCGGCCGAGAGCCAGGAGATCTCCCGGCGTCTCGTGGTCCAGACCGAGGTCGAGGACGCGCTCGCCACGACCCTGGCGGACAGTCTCCCGGACTAGGACACCGTCGCTTCGCGACACCATCGGCGGCGCGTTCCAGACAGCAGCCCTGCAAGACGATCGAAAGGGCGGACCAGCGACCGGGCATGACGTTGGCGACGGCCGGACGCGCACCATGCTGCATGGGACGAGTACGACTGGAGGACACCATGCCCGACTACCGCCGCAGCCAGACCATCCAGGCGCCCCCGGAGCGCCTGTTCGATCACCTGTCGCAGATCGAGAACCTGCCGCGCTACTTCCAGGGCATGACCTCCGCCGAGCCGGGCGACTCCCCGGGCCAGATCAAGGTGACAGCCGACGTCGACGGCAAGCAGGTGGCCGGCACGGCCGAGTTCCACGTGCTCCAGGACGCGAATCGGATCGAATGGGCGGCCAAGGGTCCCAACGAGTACCACGGCTGGCTGCAGGTCCATGGTGAGGGTGACCGGTCCGAGGTGGAGGTCCACATCGCGACCGGGCGGACCGCCGAGGCGGGCGACATCGAAGCGGGCCTGGAACGCACCCTGGGCGAGATCCGTCGATTGGTCGAAGCCGGAGTGGCCGACGAGGCGGTTGGCGGCAATTAGACGCCGCGATCAGGGCGTGGGGATGAACTCGTAGGCAGGCCTGAGCTGGCCGCCGCGCTGCGGCTCGACCTCTGCGAGGAACGGGCCACCAAGCACGATCAGGCGGTCACCCGCCCAGGTGGCGCTGCCGATGATGGGCTCCCGCAGGCCTGGCGCTCGCGGGAGCCGCTGCCATATATCGGTCGTGGGGTCGTAGGCCAGGCCGCGGTATCCCGGGAACAGCAGCAGGCTGCCGGTCCAGGCGGCGGGTGAGCCGGTCGAGCTGGTCCAGGGTGCGGCGACAGGGGCAGAGCCGCAGCCGGTGACGGGATCGAGCACCAGGTCGTGGTTCGTGGGTTCCCCATCCGACAGGCTCTCGTCGGACCACTGATACGCGTTCATGAGCAACACGGATCCGGGTGTGGCGTTGGCGGCCGGCATGCCGTTGCCGGACATGGGTAGCACGCCCAAGTCCTGCCAGGTATCAGTGGCAGGGTTGTAGCTGGCGGCGGCCGCATCCATGCCGTCGTAGTCGTGGGCGCCGCCGTATCCCACCACGACCAGCGCCGAGCCGGTCCAGGTCATGGTGCCCATGCCCGGTGATACGGACGCATCGGTGGTCTGGCGCCAGGTGTCGGTGGCGGGCGAGTAGGCGAGCAGGCGTTCCCGGGGTCGTGCCCGCTCCTCGAACCCGCCCCAGGCCAGCATCTCCGTGCCCGTCCAGGCGGCGAGGTCGGTCACCGGACCGGATGCACCCTCCGGTGACGCGATGGAGCGCCACGTATCCGTGGCCGGGACATAGGCCGCGGCCTCGTTCCGGGGCCAGGAGAAGCGATCGGATCCCGGCAGACGGCCTCCCCAGACCAACAGCTCGGTGCCCGTCCAGACCGCGGGGATGGTGGGATCGGGGACCATGGGCGCCGCGGGGATCGGTCGCCAGTGTCGGGTCAGCGGCTGGTACGCGGCACCGGTGCGACGGGCGCTGCCGACGCCACCCCACACCAACAGCTCTGTGCCCGTCCAGGCCACGACCGGTCCGTCACGGTAGCCGATGGGCGCCTCAGGGAGTGCCCGCCAGCGGCCCTGGAGCAACGGCGGCGAGCCGCGGGGGGCCTTGGGCTGCGTCACCGGCGGGCATGCGCGCGACCCGCTGGGCGCCGCCGATGCGGCTGGCGACTGCGACGCGGCCGGGGACGCGGCCGGGGACCGCGCCGTGGCTGGCCACGCGGCCATTGACATCAGGCCCAGGCAGAGACCCAGCAGGAGAGTTCGTCGTGGCATGCCGGAGGGGACGCCTCCCCCGAGCGGATGTCACGGACGGACCGCTGGGCTACGCCGGCGGCAGCTCGGCGAGCAGCTTCTCCGGAGCCCGCAGCCGGAAGGAGTCGGTGACCAGGCCGCGCAGTAGCGCGATATCGACCGCCCCCAGCATCACCAGCACCATGGGATAGCCGTCGTAGTGCGGGGTCGTGGAGTAGATGGCCGGCTCCGCGGCCACCAGGGCCAGCTTCTCGTCCTCGTCGCTGACCCAGAGACCCACCCGTTCGCCGTCCTCCAGGATGCGCGCGAACGCCCGTGCCTTGGTGCGGAACGAGGGCGTGCCGTTGTACGACGACTGCTCGTAGGCACCCGGCAGCCCCAGGCAGAGGCGCCGCAGCTCCGATTCGGTGGCCACCCCGTCAGCGCTTGGGTGTCACAAGGGCGATGAAGAACCGCAGGATGACCGCGCCCAGGAAGGCCACGAAGAGCGCGCCCAGGAAGCCCTGGGTCTGGTCGAGGTCGAACACGTTCCGCGCCAGCAGTCCGCCGATGGCGCCACCCATGATGCCGATGAGCGTCGTGGCGATGCAGCCCGAGCCAGCTCGGTCGCGGAACACGACCGAGGACAGCGCACCGGCCAGGAAGCCGATGACGACCCAGCCGAGCAGGTCCATGTTGGGCATCAGGTGGTCACTCCGTGATCAGGCGCCGGGGGCGCGGTTGCGGCTCCGTGCGATGAGCAGCCCGCCACCGATGAGCAGCAGTGCGGGCAGGATGAGGTCGATGACGCCGGGCGAGCCGGGTAGCAGGCCGAGCACGAACTGGATGACGCCGAGCCCCAGGGCAGCAGCCCCCAGTCGACCTTGCCAACCATACCCGCTGGCCTGCGTATGACGCAGGTACCCGATGGCCAGGAACGCGACACCCACGCCGATGGCGGTCAGGCCGTGGGGTGAGCCGGGCAGGACATCACCGATGGCGCGTCCCGCACCCATCCCCGTCAGCAGGGCTCCGGCGTACAGCGCCCACGCACCCGCGCCTCGGTGCAGATTCTGCGCCAGGAGCACGACACCCGCGCCCAGGAGGATGAGCGAGCCGATGAGGTCGATACCCGGCACGAACCACGACAGCACCATGTAGCCGCCGACGGCCAGCAGCCCGACACCCAGCCAAGTGGCCAGGCTGGTGTCTGCGAACAGGTCCTGGAGGTCCCAGCCATCGCCGGTCGTATCGGGAGGCCGGTCGCTGGTCTCGGTGGATGGCCCTGGGGCCGGCCTGGACCGGGGCACCGACACCGGCATCGGGGGCGGTGTGGGTGGCGGCACCGGGGGCGGGGGCGGAGTCAGCTGTGGCGGTGCGGCTGGCGGAGGGGTGGCCGGGATCGATGGCGCCGCATCGGGCGGCGTCGTCGGCATCGGCGCTGTGGCCGGGAGCGGCGGTGGTGGCGTCTCGGCGGCGACCTCGCGCCGGAGCTGCTCGAGTCGTTCGGTCGGATCAAGACTCATGTTCGCCGGAGTGTAGGGCCCGGCGGCAGCGCCCGGCCTCGTGGCCCTACCATCTGGCCATCGGCGGGATGCGCACGCAGGGGGTCTGAAGGTTCGTGGATACCTATCGGTTGGCGGTCATCGAAGGCGACGGTATCGGGCGTGAGGTCATCCCGGAGGGGCTCGCCGCCATCCGGGCTGCGGCCGAGGTGACCGGCTCGTTCGCCATCGAGACGGTGGACTACCCGTGGTCCTGCGAGTACTACGCCACACATGGCCGGATGATGGACGACGATGCGCTGGACCGGATGCGGGACAGCAACGCCATCTTCCTCGGCGCCATCGGCTTCCCGGGCGTGCCCGACCACGTGTCGCTCTGGAACATGCTGCTGCCGCTGCGCCAGGCGTACGACCTGTCGGTCAACCTTCGACCGATGCGACTGCTGCCAGGCATCCCGGGGCCGTTGCGTGACCGGACACCGGACGAGGTGGACATGGTCGTCGTGCGCGAGAACACCGAGGGCGAGTACTGCGGCATCGGTGGCCGGATCCGGACGGGCACCCCGGACGAGGTCGTGACCCAGACCGCGGTCTTCACGCGCAAGGGCACGGAGCGGATCGTGCGCTTCGCGTTCGAGGTCGCCATGGATCGCGACAGGACGCTCATCTCGTCGACCAAGTCCAACGCGCTCAATCACTCGATGGTCTTCTGGGACGAGGTCGTGGCCGCGGTGGCGCCCGACTACCCCGAGGTCACGGTGCGCAACATGCACGTCGACGCGCTCGCGGCGCTCATGATCCTGCATCCCGAACGCGTCGACACGATCGTGGCCAGCAACCTGTTCGGGGACATCCTGACGGACCTGGGCGCGGCGCTCATGGGCTCGCTGGGTCTGGCGCCATCCGCAAACATCGACCCCACGAATACGTTCCCGAGCCTGTTCGAGCCCATCCACGGCTCGGCTCCCGATATCGCCGGACGAGGCATCGCCAACCCGATGGCCACGGTCTGGGCGGGATCGATGATGCTGGAGCACCTGGGCCAGGCGGACGCGGCCGGGCTGCTGATGCGTGCCGTGGAGCAGGTCGCGCTCGATGGACCGCGGACCCCTGACCTGGGTGGCTCGGCATCCACGCACGACGTGGGTGCCGCGATGGTTGCCGCGATCCGGGCGACGGGATGACCTTGGCACAGGTGCCTGCAGGTGCCTGCATGTCCCTGCTAGCATGCAGGCATGAGCAGGCAGTTGACCGTCCGCGGGGTACCTGACGAGGTGGCGGAGCGACTCGAGCGACTCAGTCGCGCACGCGGGCAGAGTGTGAACAGTACCGTGAACCAGATCCTGGGCGAGGCGGTTGGATCGGATGCCCGGCGTCGCGCGCTCGAGCGGTATGCCACATGGACGCAGCGCGACCTGGCGGAGGTCACCAAGGCGGTCGCCGCCCAGCGGACCATCGATGACGCACTCTGGCGCTGAGACCGTCGAGCGGCTGGTCCTGGACACTTCGGCGTACTCGCACCTGATGACCGGCCACACGGACGTCATGGACCGGATCGCTTCGGCCAGCGCCATCCTCATGCCGATCATCGTGGTCGGCGAACTGGAGGCAGCCTTCGCCGCCGGCACTCGTACGCATGAGAATCGCGCATCGCTCGAGGAGTTCCTTGCGGAAGCCTTCGTGTCAGTGGCGCCCGTCACTCGGTCGGTGGCCCACCGATACGGTGAGCTGTTCGGTCAGCTCCGGCGAGCGGGGACACCCATTCCCGTCAACGACATCTGGATCGCGGCCATCGCCATCGAGCTGGGCGGTGAGCTGCTGACCTTCGATCGAGACTTTGCCCGCGTACCAGGCCTCCTCTCCGTTGTCCTCCAGGCCGATCCGCCATCTGCGGGATGACGCGGCACAGAGGAGTTCGTCGAACGTCCGCGGTCTTCATATCGCTGCGCGTGCCCGCAACCGCTCGGGGGTCAGGCCGTCCGTTCGGAACAGGACCACGTCCGCGCCAGCCGGAACGCCGACACGTCGCCAACCATCCTCGTGTAGCGTGCCCGTCACCTTGAACGCCCACATCGTCGCGACGTATCTCATCGAGACGCCGCTCACCCTTGAGGCCGCAGCGGCCGTCATGGCCGGTGAACAATCGACGGGCACGTTCGTGCGCACGATCCTTGAGACCGATGCGCTGCGAGCCCGTCATGCCGCCACGATCGAGCACATCGAACCATTGGGCGAGGTCGACTCGCCAAGCCTGTCGGGCTCGCGGGGGCCCAGGACCTCGGGGCCCGGCAGGTACGCGCGCGGTCGCGTGACCATCTCGTGGCCGCTCGAGAACGTCGGTCCGTCGCTGCCCAACCTCCTCGCGACCGTGGCTGGGAACCTGTTCGAGCTCCGGGAGCTGTCGGGTGCCCGCCTGGTAGATCTGCATCTCCCGGGCGCGTTTGCGGATGCCTACCAGGGGCCGGCATTCGGCGTGGACGGCACCCGTGCCCTGACGGGGGTCGCCACCGGGCCGGTGCTGGGCACGATCGTCAAGCCCAGTGTGGGGCTCTCGCCTCGCGAGACCGGCGCCCTCGTGGCACAGCTCGCTACCGCCGGTTTGGACTTCATCAAGGACGATGAGCTCATGGCCAACCCGCCGCACTCGCCGCTGGCAGAGCGCGTGACCGAGGTCATGGCCGTGCTCGACCGGCACGCCGAGCGGACGGGCAAGCGTGTGATGTACGCGTTCAACATCACCGACGACATCGACCAGATGCGGCAGCACCACGACACCGTCCTCGCCGCGGGCGGTACGTGCGTCATGGTCAGTCTGCACAGCGTGGGCATGACGGGCCTCGCGTACCTCCGGCGGCACAGCCAGTTGCCCATCCACGGCCACCGCAATGGCTGGGGCATACACACTCGCCACCCGCTGCTGGGCGTCGAGTTCACGGTCATGCAGCGACTGTGGCGACTGGCGGGGGCCGACCACCTGCACGTGAACGGGCTGCGCAACAAGTTCTGGGAGCCGGACGATTCGGTCATCGCGTCAGCCCTGTCATGCCTCAGGCCCCTGTTCGCGGACAGGCCGATGGTCGCGATGCCCGCCTTCTCGTCGGGCCAGCGCGCGAAGCAGGCACCCGAAACCCTCTCGCGGCTGGGCCGCGACGACCTCATGTACCTCTGCGGCGGCGGCATCATGGCCCACCCGATGGGGGTCGAAGCCGGGGTCGCCAGCATCCGAGAGGCGTGGGATGCAGCCCGCTCGGGTATCGAGCTGACCGCGTACGCGGCGGACCATCCGGCGCTGCGGGCCGCACTGGCGGGCGAGGCAGGATGACCCATGACGGGATCGCGACCGACGGTCGTCAGTTGCTGCTGGCGTACTACGGGGACGATTTCACGGGCTCCACGGACGTCATGGAGGTCATGGAGCTGGCGGGCATCCCGACCGAGCTCTACCTCGACCTGCCCACACCCACCGACATCGCTCGGGACCCGACCCTTCGGGCGATCGGCGTCGCCGGTGCCAGCCGCACCTGGTCGGTGGAGCAGATGGACCGGGAGCTGCCGCGTGTGTTCGCCGGCCTGACCGGGCTGGGCGCCCGCACCGTGCACTACAAGGTCTGCTCGACATTCGACTCGTCGCCCTCGGTCGGCAGCATCGGACGGGCCCTGGAGATCGCCAGGTCGTCCGTCACTTCGGCCGGCGTGCCGATGGTCATCGGTTCGCCAGACCTCGGTCGCTACTGCCTGTTTGGCGAGCTGTACGCCCGGGCAGCGGGGCGCGTCCACCGCCTCGATCGCCACCCCACACTCCCAGATCATCCGATCACCCCGATGCGCGAAGCAGACCTGCTCCGTCATCTCCGGCACCAGACCGACCTGCCCACGACGAGCATCGACGTCCTGGCGCTCGATGGCCCGTGGGACGCGCTCGAGGCTCGGTATCAGGCTGCGCTGCGGGATGCCGCCGTGATCCTGTTCGACGTCCTTCGCGCGGAGCATCTGCCGCGTATCGGTCGACTGATGTGGGCGGCACCCGGCGGCCCGTCGCCATGCCTGGTGGGGTCGTCGGGCATCGAGTCGGCGCTCATCGCGCACTGGCGCGAGCAGGGATGGCTTCGTGGCCCGGGACCACACGCGGTGGCCAACGAGGCGGCATTCCAGCTGGTCCTGAGCGGCAGTTGCTCCGAGGCGACCCGGACCCAACTCGACCACGCCGCAGCTGCCGGTTACACGCTCATCCGTTTGCCATCGGATGGCGGCGTGCAGGCCGTCGCGCAGGTCGCAGACGATGCCCTCGCGGTCCTGGAGCGAGGGCGGAGCGCAGCAGTCTTCACCGCCCTCGGCCCGACCGAATGCGTGGACCCGACGGTCTCCGCCCAGGTCGGTGAGCGGCTCGCGGACGTGGCTGCCGCGGTCCTGACGCGTGTCCGGCCACCTCGCTTCGTGGTCACCGGCGGGGATACCTCCGGCAGGGTCGCGACACGACTGGGTATCGATGCCCTGCGGTTCGTGGCTTCCATCGCCCCCGGAGCGCCGTTGTGCCGCGCCCGGGCGCGGGACCAGCGGATCGACGGGTTGGAGATCGCGCTCAAGGGCGGCCAGGTTGGCGGGCCGGCCTATCTCGAACAGGTCCGCCGCGGACGTCCCTGACGCGTCCCAAACGATCCGGTTCCCATCCATCCAATCGATCCAGGAGGGCGACACATGTCTCAGATCGCGATCATCGGCGCCGGCGGCAAGATGGGCTGTCGCATCATGGACAACCTGGCCACGAGCGGCCATGAGCTGTTGCCGGTGGAGGTGGGGCAGGCAGGCATCGCGCGACTCGCGGATCGCGGCTGGACGCCCATCCCTTCGGGTGACGCGCTGGCGGCCGCCGACGCCGTCGTCCTCGCGGTGCCCGACGACCGGATCGGCGATGTGGCCAGCGACCTCGTCCCGTTAGCGCGTCCGGGCGCGATGTTCGTGGTGCTCGATGCTGCCGCGCCACATGCGGGTCTGATGCCAGAGCGCGCTGACGTGACCTATATCGTGGCCCATCCCTGCCACCCCGCTCTGTTCGACGACAGCATCCCGCCCGATGCCAGCCGGGACTTCTTCGGTGGCGTCTCGGCACCACAGGCGGTGGTCTGCGCGCTGATGCAGGGTCCGGAGTCGGACTACGAACGGGCGGCCGCCCTGGTCAGCGTGCTGTTCGCGCCTGTCAAGTTCGTCCATCGTGTGACCGTCGAACAGCTGACCCTCCTGGAGCCGGCGCTCTCGGAGACCACGGCGGCCACGTGCGTCGCCATGATCCACGAGGCGATGGAAGAGGTGATCCGCAAGGGCGTGCCGGCCGACGCAGCGCGCGCGTTCATCCTGGGGCACCTGCGCATCGTTCTCGCGATCACATTCGGCGAGACCGGTTATGGCTACTCCGACGGGGCGCTGAAGGCGATCGCACGCGCCAAACCGCAGATCTTCCGTGATGACTGGAAGACAGTGCTCGACTGGGACAGGATCGACGAGTCCGTGAGCGACATCGTCGGCCTTCCGGTATCGCGGCGGTCCGCGCCCTGACCCAGCGGCGAGTCAACGACCGGAGGTACCAGCAGGATCGGCGGGCGTGCGACCGAAGCTGGGTCGGCGGTCGGCGAACAGTCAACGGCCCGCCGCGCGGTGTAACCGTGCGGCGGGCCGGATCGAGCCACCCGGCGGGCTGGAGGAGACCGCCAGCCGGAGTGACGCAGTACGAGAAGCAGGCTGGCTTACTGCAATGCAGCGAGCACCTTATCGACGTTGTCCTTGTTGACGACCAGAACGCCCGTGTCGACCACGTTCGGGATCGGCACGCCGCCATCGGCGGCCGCGAGCCCGGAGGTCTTGAGGCCGTTGTGGTTGTAGTCGTACAGCATCTTGATGGCGTAGTAGATGAACAGCTCGCGATTCTGCACGATGATCGCGTTCGTCCAGCCTTCCTGCGCCGTCTTGAAGAACTCGGGTGTCTGCTCCATTGCAGTGACCTTGATGTCACCAGGCGCCTTCCCGGCCTCCTGGAGCGCCCGGACGATGCCGGCGCCGGACTCGGAGTCCATGCCCGCGAAGCCCGCCATATCCGGGTGCGCCGCAAGCAGCGCAGCGGTCACTTCCGCAGCCTTTGCGGAGTCGCCATTGTCGTCCTCGTTGGCGACGATCTCGTACTTGCCACCACCATTGGCCTCGATGTAGTCCATGAAGCCCTTGACGCCTTCGCGCATGTTGCCGGCGTTGATGATGGACATGATGGCGAGCTTGCCGCCGTCCGGCAGGGCTTCCATCATGGCCTTGGCCTGGGCCGCGCCGATCGCGCTCCAGATGGAGCCGATGTAGGCCAGCCGGCCGGAGTCAGGCAGGTCACCATCATCCACCACAGTGGGCACGCCGGCCGCGATGCACTTCTTGACCGACTCGGTCAGCGACGGGTCCCAGCCACCGACCACGGACACGCCCGCCGGGTTCTGGGCACACACCTGGTCGACCGCCGCGATGAAGCCCGGGATGTCGAAGTCCGTGGGCCCCGCGACCTTGACCTTGACACCCAGCTCGTTGGCGATCTTCTCCATGCCCACGTAGTCGTACTGCACGAACAGGGGCAAGTTGGCCTTGTTGGAAACCCAGTAGTACGTCTCCGTCGCGTCGGCTGGGCCGAACTCGGAGTCTTGCGCCTGCGCCGGGATGCCCGTGGCCAGTATGGCCAGGCTCGCGACGAGCGCCATGGAACCGATGCGCTTCACTGTGATCCTCCGCCAGGGGTACATATCGATGGTCCGTCTGTCAGTCCTCTCTAGGAGATGGTCGATAGGCGAACCTCCAAACGGGACGAAGGTTGACGGTGCGGCGAGGAGGTCGAGCGCATCACGTCCTGCGTGACCGCTTGAACCGGTCCAACGAGACCGCCAGGAGCAGCACGGACCCCGTCACGATCGGCTGCCAGAAGATGCCGATGCTATTGATGATCATCGCGTTCTGGACGAGGGCGATGAACATCACGCCGAGGACGCCACCGATGACCGATCCCTCGCCGCCGCGAAGACTCGCACCGCCCAGCACGGCGGCCGTGATCACGGACAGCTCGACAGAGATCCCTGCCGACACGACCGCGCTGTTGAGACGGGAGGCACCGATGACCCCGGCGAGGCCCGCCAGGAGGCCCATGATCACGAACCCGACGACCGTCAGCCGAGCGACCCGGATGCCCGACAGCTTGGCTGCCCTGGCGTTGCCGCCGATGAAGTAGAACTGGCGAAAGAATGCCGTCCGCGCGATGGCCCAGGCGAAGGTGCCGACGATCGCGAGCATGATCCAGAAGGGGGTCTGGAACCCGAGGATGACGGTCTGGCCGTAGGCCTTGAACTCATCGCTGATCGGCGTCACGCCGGTGCCCGCCGTCACATAGGTGAGGCCGCGATAGATCGCGAGCGTGCCCAGGGTGGCGATAAGGGCGTTGATCCCGACACGCGTGACCAGGAAACCGTTGAACGCCCCGGCGGCGATGCCGACCGCGAGGCCGACGAGGAGGCCTGCGGGCGCGGGGTATCCCCAAACGTGGACCACCACGCCCGCCCAGACCCCGGCGAGTGCAAGGATGGATCCGATCGACAGGTCGAACACACCTGCGATCATCAGCAGCATCATGCCCGTGACCAGGATCCCGTTCTGGGCTGCGTTGAGCATCACCGCCGAGATGTTGCTGGGGGTCGGGAAGTTGTTGGGGTACAGCACCGACATCCCGATGACGAGGACAGCGATGAGCACGAGCAGCGTCAACGGTCGCGACTCGGCGAGCGTCACCAGGATCCGGGACGCCAGCGACGGACGCGCGGAGGCGCTTGGCGGACGGGTCGAGTCCTGCTCGGATGCCGTCTCGGCCTGAACGTCGTTCATGCCACCTTCTCCACTGCATCGAGTCGGGTGTATCGCGTGGCAAGTCGCAGCACGTCCTCTTCGGTCGCACCTTCCCCCGGTAGTTCGCCCACGCTGCGGCCGGCCGCGATGACGATGATCCGGTCGGCGAGCGTGAGGACCTCGGGCAGGTCTGAGGAGACGACCACGATGGCCAGCCCACGCGCCTTCAGGTCACCCAGGATCCGGTAGATCTCTGCGCGCGCCCCGACATCGACCCCGCGTGTGGGCTCATCCACGATCAGCAAGGCCGGCTCAGGCGCCAGCCACTTGGCGAGCAGGACCTTCTGCTGGTTGCCCCCGGACAGGTTGTCCAGCGTCTGCCACGGCGACGGGGTCGCGATCCGAAGCATCTTGATGAATCGGTCGGCCAACTCCTCGGTCATCCGCTTGGAGATGACCCCACGCCGCGACACCGTGTGCAAGACCGTCGCAGAGATGTTCTGGGCAACCGAATGATCCAGGAACAGGCCGCCGTCCTTGCGATCCTCCGGCATCATGCCGATGCCGGCAGCGATGGCATCCCACGGTCCGCCGAACTGGACCTCGCGACCCTTGAGGCGGATCGTGCCCGATGAGGGCCGATGGACCCCGAAGATGGCCTCACAGGCCTCCGACCGACCCGACCCAACGAGGCCGGCAAGGCAGACCAGTTCGCCCGCCCGGACCGTGAACGAGATGTCCTCGACCACTGGCGGCGAAACAAGATGGTCGACCTCGAGGATCACGTCGCCAACGGTTGGTGCGGGACCGCGCTGGAACAGGACCTCCCGACCGACCATGAGGCGGATGAGTTCGTCCATGGTCGTGTGCTGCACGTCGCGCGTCCCGGTGACGCGGCCGTCCTTGAGCACCGTGACGCGATCGCACAACTCGAAGATCTCGGCCAGCCGATGGCTGATGTAGATCACCGCGACGCCCGTCTCCTTCAGGCGGCGCAGCAGCACGAACAGGCGCTTGGTCTCGGTCAGCGTCAGGGCCGCGGTCGGTTCGTCGAGGATGAGCAGTCGCAGGTCGTGTGACAGGCCCTTGGCGATCTCCACGATCTGGGCCTGGGCCGCAGACAGGGAGTAGACCATGGCACCAGGGTCGATCTCGACACCCATATCGCTCATGATCGCCTTGGTGCGCCGACGGATCTCGGCGCGGTCGACACGACCGAAGGACTTGGTGATCGGGTGTCCCGCGAAGACGTTCTCGGCCACGGTCAACTGCGAGACGAGCGATCCTTCCTGATGGACGATCGCGATGCCGAGGCCGGCCGCCATGTGCTCGTCGAGGCCGCGGAGCGGGGTGCCGTCCAGGTCCATCTCGCCGGTATCCGGCGCATACACGCCGCCGATGACCTTGCCCAGGGTCGACTTGCCGGCACCATTCTCGCCGAGCAAGGCATGGATCTCGCCCGGTCGCACCTCGAGGGACACATCATCCAGGGCCTGGACACCCGGGAACCGCTTCCGAGTCGAACGTACCGCCAGGCGCGGCGGCTCCGTCATGCCGACGCCCCGCCGCTACTCGGGGTGGCCGCAGCCTCCAGGTACTGCTCCTGCAGCGCCGTGATGAGCCAGACCATGCTGTCGTTGAGCGGTGTGGCGATGCCACTCCGCAGACCAGCGGCCGTGATGGCCCCGTTGATGACGTCGATCTCCGTCCTGCGTCCGGCCTCGACGTCCTGGAGCATGCTCGACCGGGCCCCGATGGCCCGATCGAGCAAGCCGGTGATGGCAGCCCACCGCTCGTCCTCGTCCAGCTGGATGCCTTGAGCGCGGGCCACCGCAACGGTCTCCGTGAGCAGGCCGCGCATCAGGTCCCTGCTGCCGTCGTGTCGGTTCAGTTCATGCGCCTGGAAGCGTAGGAGGGCGGAGGTCGGCAGGGTGCACACGTTCAGGGCGAGCTTCTTCCAGATCTCCACCACGATCGACGCGGACGTGGCGACCTCGATGCCAGCGGCAGCCAGGGTCGTTGCGACCATCTCCAGGCGCGGGGTCGTTTCGCCACTGAGTTCGCCGATATGGGTGATGCCGGACCCGGTGTGGCGAACCCGGCCAGGACCAGCGAGCGTCGCGGAGTGGTACGTCAGTCCGACGAGGACCCGTTCACGCCCCGCGATGTTGCCGATCCGCTCGGCATTGCCCCAGCCGTTCTGGAGAGACAGGATGGTGGTGTCCGTGCCGAGGAGTGGCATGACCGAACGGACAGCAGCCTCGGTGTGATAGCTCTTGACGACCGACAGGATGAGGTCGACCTCGCCGATGGCGGTCGGTTCGGTGATCGCGCTGACGCGCACGTCAGACGCAGACCCATCAGCCTCCTCGATCGACAGTCCATCGGCGTTGATGGCATCGACCGTATCCTGCCGCACGTCGATGAGCACGACGTCCAGCCCTGACCGGGCAAGGTAGCCGCCGAGGAGCCCACCCATGGCACCTCCGCCGCCCAGGATCGCGATCCTCATGGCCGACACCTCCACCCCCGATCTCGTCATCGCTCACACGCTGCCGGACGCGGCCGGGCGGCGGACGGACCGCCACCGTTGCGCCGCCGACGAGTGCCGTGCATATCGCCAGGAAGGCTGGACAGTACGACTGATGCATGACTGTTGTCAAGTACGATGGCATGATAGGTACCGACCAATCCATGGCAGGTAGGATGTGTCCGTGCAAGACCCCAGGCCGGATGCCGGTCCCTCCCTCATCGACCGAAGGAAACTGTTCGAGCAGGTAGCCGCCCATCTGGAACGAGAGATCCTGGACGGCACTCTCCGGGCGGGCGATCGCTTGCCCCCCGAACGAGACCTGCGGCAGCGGTTTGGCGTGGGGCGTCCTGCCATACGGGAGGCGTTGATCACCCTCCAGCGGTCCGGGCTGATCGAGATCGGGAATGGGATGCCGGCACGGGTATCACGCCCAACGGTGGAGCGGGTCATGTCCGGGATGCGGCCGGCGGTCCAGCAGATGCTGCTCACGGCCGACGGGCAGCGCCACCTCCAGGGCGCCCGCCTGTTCATGGAGATCGGGCTGGTACGACACGCGGCGGTGTACGCGACCGACCAGGAACTCGACGGGGTCCAGGCGGCCCTTGATGAGAACCGAGCGGCGATCGGAGACATCGAGCGCTTCATCGCCACTGACGTGGCATACCACTTCACATACGCTGCCCTCATCGGCAACCCGGTCTTCGTGGCCCTGCATGAGGCCATGACGGCATGGCTGGAGCAGCAGCGACGCATCGCGCTCGCGGAACCTGGGGAGGACCGCCGGGGACACGAGGCCCACGCCCGGGTGCTGGCGGCCGTCCGTTCACGGGACCCGGACGCCGCCGAAGCCGCCATCCGCGACCACCTGACGAGCGGCGGGATGGCCTTCTGGCACCGGTACGCCGCAGGGTCGGGCGACCTCGACCCTGACGGCGGGACACCTGCCCACTGACGACACCGTCGAATGTGGCCGAACACTCGACCGGCTGGCTTGCCCACCTCTCGCCAGTACCTCACCCCGACACGTGGAGGGTGGCCACCGCATAGGCATTCAGCGGCAGGAGAACCTGGGCTCCGATGGGTCGACGCTCCCCCGTCCGACGGAAGGCATCCGGATCACGCACAGCCTGGGCGCCAGTCGCCTCATCCAGGATGCGCAGGTGGCAGGAACCCGTCATGCCCGCCGGAAGTCGCAGATCGACGTCGACCGGCTGACGCGTGAGATTGGCGACCAGGAGCAGTGTCCCGGCAGCGGAGGTGACGGCCAATGCCGCCGTCCGCAATGGGTCGGCAACGGCGACCGCCACGGCTGTCATAGCTCGGAAACCGGCGAGATCTGCCAGCACGTGCCAGACCGGGTATACCCCGCCGGGGATCGACAGGAACGCCCCCGGCGACGGCGATCCAGCCTCCCGTTCGAGGACGCCGCGCCAGCTGGTCGTCTCGAACAGTGTCACTGACCTGGCGCCGGACACGAGCAGGCGGGCAACCGCACCGACCGTCCAGGCTGCCGCGAACAACGATGGCTGACGGACGTCCACCTGCGGTGGCAGCCCGAGCGCTCCCGTCGCACCGGCCGGCCACGGCCCGTTGACGGTGGCCAGCGTGACCGGCCCGACCCGGACCGGGCGACCACCCATGACCTCGATGCCGGTCTGGACCTGCTCGTCCAACCCAAGCAGGTTCTCCATGACGGTCCGGTCATCGTCGCGGTGCACCGTCGGCGAGAGCGGCAGGCCGGCGATCCCCAGGGTCGCACCATCGACCGGCTCACGGATGAGCGCGGCCAGGGTCGCCACCATCGCGCCCACCGAGGCTCCCGGCAGGATCCGGCCGAGCCGGTCCCGGGCGGCGGCGACCACCGTCGCCGGCGTGCCGATGTCGATCGGCCCGCTACCGGGGGCGCGCACGAGGACCACATCGACCAGCTCAGCCACCCCGGCGAGCATATCTGCGGCGTGATCGAGCCCGGCCCCGTCGGCCCCGAGGATCAGCTCCACCTCCAGGCGCGTGCCCAGTGCCCGGGCGTCAGTGGCTGCGGCTTGCAGGCGAGCAGGGGCAGCGGCTGACGTCCCCGGTGCTGCGCTGACGACTACTCGAAGATGCCCCGGCTCCAAGGTCGCGATGCGCTCGACCTCGGACGGTGCCATGGCGACGCCATCGCTCGCGACGCCGATGCCAAACGTCGGCAGCCGCACGCTGAGCGGCTCGCCGATGTCCACGCGGACGGAGCCGTTCACGGGCCTCGACGGGCGCTGCCGATGCCGGTCTCCCGCAGGCGTGACCCGCACCGACTGGGCGAGTCTGGAGCCGGCCTGCACCACGTGCGGCGCCGGCCGCTGGAGTGGCGTGGAGTAGGTCTTGAAGGTCGAGTCCGCGTAGTTCCGTTGATCCTCGGATTCGAAGTCGTCGCCGGAGACTTCCAGGACGACCGTGAGGTGGCTCGAAAGGTCGACCTCGATGCGCCGGAATGGAGCCAGCATCCCGCTCAGGCGTCCACCGACGGCGGCCTGCCGGGCGATGGCGACCGGGAGGCTACCGGATTCCACCGGACGGCCTGTCTCGTCGAAGGTCCGGTAGGGCCGTCCGGCTGCGTCCCTGACTGAGTGGAGGACATTGAAGCCGATGCGGTTGTAGCGGAGGTCGGCCGCGGCAACGGCCTCGAACCCATAGCTGATGGTCCCGTCGGGCCGACCGTCGATGACGCCCTCCCACGACAGGTCGATGCCATCGGCCGTGTGCCGGACACGAACGTCGACATGGAATCCTTCATCGTTCTCTGTCAGGGTGAGCCCCCCGACCGTGCCCGGGATGGTGTTCCACGCCTCGTCACGCACGGCCATGAACACGAGGTTGATGAGTTCCTGGTCACCCAGTCGGATGCTTCGCAGCTCGATGCCATCGAGTTCGCACGTGACGGGGCCGGCGCGCAAGGTCCGGACGGCGGCCGGGGCCACCATCCGGCCGGTGAGCAGCGCCTCGCCCGTCAGCGGATCGTCACCGTGCATCGGCCATCTCCCTTGATGGACCGCCTGGATCCGCGAGACCGGCACTGCCGAACCGCTCGATGACCTGGCTCGTGGCGGAGCCGACTGCGCTCCGGGCCCGCGAGAGGACATCCACCAACTCCGGCGCCGCGTCATGCCCAGCCAGCCCAGCAGAGTAGGCGGCCCGCAGCTCGGTGTTCACGTTCACCTTGCAGATGCCGCGTGCGATCGCGGCGTCGAGTTGGGCATCATCGAGACCCGAGCCGCCGTGCAGCACGAGTGGCACATCGGTCAGGCGTCCGATGCTCGCGAGGCGGCTCAGGTCGAGTCGCGGTGGGACGGGTGTCGCGCCATGGACATTGCCGATGCTCACCGCGAGCATGTCGGCCCCACTCGCGCTGAGGAACTCCGCGACCTCGCCCGGCTGGGTGAGCTGGGCTTCTCGGGCTGCCACCGTCCAGCCATCCTCGCTGCCTGACAGTCGGCCGAGCTCGGCTTCGACGGCGACACCCGCCGCGTGTGCGTCGGTCGCGACCAGGGCGACGAGTCGTGCGTTCGCCCCGGTGTCCAGGGTCGAGCCGTCGACCATGACTCCGTCGACGCCGCTGGCGATCGCTCGCCGAAGGGTCACGATGTCCGCGCAATGGTCCAGGTGCAGCGCGACCGGCACGCTCGCCGCGTCGGCCAGCACGCGCAGGCCGGCGATGAGCGGCCAAAGCGCCGCGCCGACGCCTCCGGGATGCACCTGGAGGATCAATGGGGACCGGGCCGCCTCGGCCGCGGCCAGGACGCCGGCCGCCTGGTCGAGGGTGTAGACATTGCAGCCGGGCACTGCGTGCCCAGTTGCCCTGGCCCCGACGATGATGTCCACAGGCCCCGACCTCACGTCGCAACCCCGGAGAGTCGCGCGACCGCGTCCCGGACCGCATCGGGACCACCGACGTTGCCCGGGAACACCAGCAGCGCCAGGCCCGGCCAGCGCGCACTCGGTCCGGACCTCCAGAGCGGCACACCCGGCAACAGCGGTCCCACGATGCGCGCCTCGTCCATGCCCAGCGCCAGCGTCGCGATGTCACTGCTGGTGATGCCGCCCTTGGCCAGGACCCAGGCAGGCCGCAGCTCGATGGCCCCCACGATCGACACGAGCGCGGCCGAGACCGCTGCGGAGATGGCCAGGTCAGCCTCGCTGTCAGCACCACGCTGGAGCAGGCGAGAGGTCATGATCACGGGCGTGACGCCCTCGCGCAGGGCCTCGTCGGCCGCGGCCGCGAGTGTCTCGATCCGCCGCCGCCGCCCGTCGGCACCATCCGCGAGCAGCTCCGACACCGAAAGCGCCAGGGGCATGATGCGGATCGGCGGATCGGCGAGCAGGCGCTCCATTTGGGCCGTCGTGGTGGGCACGTGGGATCCGATCACCACGAGGCCGGGCCGGCCTGTGTCGATCTCATCAGGGTCCAGCGGCAGGACAGTGTCCAGGCCGGCTCGTGCCCGGACGTACGATGCCGCCGTCCGGCCGACCAGTGGCAGGCCAGCCTGCTCGGCCATGACCGCCCCCAGCGCCACGACCTCGATATCACGCTCGGCCGCCGCGTCGACCGCCAGTACACCGCCATCCGGCAGGGCGAGCAGGGCATCCCGGACGGCGCCCGGTCCATCGCCCCTGATCCGGTCGAGGGTGAGCACCTGGACCGCGCGCTGCCTGGCACCCGGGATGGCAGCTGCCCGCTCCTGCACCCAGGCGCGGAGGTCCGAGCTGTGGTAACCGAAGACGGCATCCCGTGCGAACTCCGTGTCTGCGACCGGCACCAGGTCATCGCCCCGTCGAAGGTGATGGATACCACCGACCGTGAGTCGGCCTCCGTCGCCAAAGTACGGCGCCAGCAGGATGCGTGCGTCAGGCACGCCGAGTGCGGCGACCAGCGGGTCGACCTCCGCTGGGTAGTGGCCGCGCAGCGTGGAGTCGCTCCGGCTGATCACCCTCAACGCACGCCGCGCTCCGTGCCCCGAGGTCCGCAGGGTCTGACCGATGGCCGCTGCCAGCGTGGCAGCCTCGTGCGTTGGCAGGCTGCGGCTGTTGGTCAACAGGAATGCGAGTGGCTCGTTCCCGTCGAGCAGGGAGCGCAGCCGCTCGACCGACCAGCCCGTCAGGACCGGCACGTCGCGGACGGTCTGGGTGCCCGTCGGATCGTCGTCGAGAGCGACGACCATCGTGTCCGCACCCAGTGCTCGGATCTGCGGCAGTGGGTCCTCGGGCCAGGCCGGCAGCGCCAGCAACTCCTCGGGTGACACCCGGGCCGTCACGTTGCAGCGTCCGTCGGCTCGATGGCCACGACGTGGGGCTGCTCCGGGAGGAAGCAGACGCGGGCGGCACGTCCATTCATCGGGTCCGGGCCGTGCCCTGGACGACGCGATTCGTGAGCTCGCCGATGCCCGACGCGGAGCAGGTGACCACATCACTCGGCTGCAGGAAACGGGGTGGTTGCATGAACGTGCCGCAACCAGCAGGAGTGCCGGTCATCAGGCAATCACCGGGGTCCAGCCGGATGATGGCACTCAGCCACTCGATGGCCTCGGACGGTCCAGCGATCATGTCACCCGCCAGGGCGCTCTGCCGTAGCTCGCCATTGACGTGTGACTCGAGGCGGATAGCCTGCCAATCCGGTAGTTCGTCGCGGGTCACGATCCAGGGCCCCATGGGGCAGAACGTATCGAAGTTCTTGGCCAGGTCCCGTTGCCCGTTGTGGAACTGGACTGACCTCGCCCCGACGTCGTTGAACACCGTGTAGCCAAAGATGTGGTCCATGGCGTCCTCGCTCCGCACGTGACGCGCGGTGGTCCCGATGACGACGCCGAGCTCCACCTCGTAGTCGACCGCGAAGCCGGCCTCCGAGAACTTCGCGGCTCCGCCCGGCTGACGCCGGATCACGTCGTCGGTGGGCGGGATGACGATGTCCGCGTCGGGACCCACGATGGACGAGGCGACCTTGAGGAAGTCGTACACGATCTCGTCGGGGAACAGGTACCCGGGCTCCTCATCGCCGTGACTGCGGTAGTTGACGCCGGAGCCAAAGATCTTGCCCGGGTTGGCCAAGGGCGCCAGGAGACGATCGAACGCCACGGGTGGGCCGTCGAGCGCCCGTCGGGCCCGTGCGAGTCCGGCCTCACCGGCCCGGATCAGGTCCAGCGTGTCAGGGAATCCCGTGTCGTATACCTGGCCATCGACCCAGACCCCACAGCCGATCGTGTGTCCAGTCTCGTAGCGCACGATCCTCACGTCCTGATCACCTCTCCCGATGCCGCCGATGCATACGCCGCCTCGACGAGCGCGAGAGTGCGCAGGTTGTCGGCGGCGGTCGTCTCCGCGTCCCCCTCGCCGCGGACATGGGCCAGCAGGTTCGTGATACACGGCACCAGCGCCGCTTGAGCGACTGCGTACCTGGGGTCCACCCATGCCCAGTCAGGCGGCGCCACGTCACGGGTCGTGGTGCCCGTACGGGTCGTGCAGCGCAACTCGAGCGGCGGCCGCAGCTCCAGCGTCCCGGTGGTCCCCTCCACCCGGATCAGCATCCCCGGGAACGGATCGTGCTCCAGGATGGTCGCGAACGAGAATTCGCAGCCGACCGTGACGCCCTCCGCCATCTGGAGCATCACCGTCGCGACATCCTCGCCCGCGATGCCCGGTTGGATACTCTGGGTCTGGGCCACGACCGACGTGGCTTCCCCGAACAGGAAACGCGCCACGTCCAGGACATGGACCCCGACATCGGACAGGATGAACCGGGGCAGGTCGCGCAGGAACGGCTGGTTTTCGAACACCGGAAAGCCCGTGGTGAACTCGATGCGTGCCCGGAACGGCCGGCCGATCGCACCGCTGCGGAGATCGGCGGCCAACTCGCGGACCGGGGTCTGCCACCGGAAGTTCTCGTGGACCAGCAGCGCGACTCCCCGCTCCTCGCAGTAGGCCGCGCTCTGACGGGCGGTCTCCAGTTCGGATGCGAGTGGTTTCTGGCAGATGACGGCAACGCCGTGATCCGCGACGAGGCGGATCATGGCCGCGTGCGTATCGGGTGCCGTGATGATGTCCACCACGTCCAACCCGCCCGCGGCCATCATGGCCGCCGGATCGTCGTGGACCGCGTCGATACCGAACCGCTCGGCCAGAGCCTGGGCCGGGCCCATCGACCGGTTCGCGATGGCGACCACCCGCGCGTCCGATCGTTCAGCCCACGCAGCCAGCTGAAAGCCGGCCCAGAATCCCGCTCCGATCACTCCGACGCGGGTCGCTCCCGTCGTCATCGATGGGGCCCCTCCAGATGATGGACGTCACCATCGATGACCAGCACCTGGTCCGGCTCGAGGGCCAGCGGAACACGGACTCCGGTCGTATCTCGCTCCGTGACCGCCGCAAGGAACCGCGCCACATCGGCGTCGGCCGGCCCGGAAGCATCGAAGTGACTGGCGATCGCGTACCGCACGCCGAGGAGCTCGGCCGCGATCGCAGCCTCCTCTGGGTCCATCTCCCCCGTTACCACCTGACCAGCCCCGTCGTATAGGCCGGGCAGCAGGTCGTACGGCTGACTGCACCCCATCAGGCCAACGGTCGGCCGGTGCAGTTCGCCGATGAAGCGCATGTCACCAAAGACCGCAGTATCGCCGGAGTGATAGACCCGGACGCCTGGCTCCGTCTCCACGATGAAGCTCACCGGGAATCCGGGGACACGAGAGCCGTCCTTGAGCATCGTCCCCGACCAGTGCTGGCACTGGACCGGCCGGATGAGCAGGTCCCCGATCTGGATCTTGATGCCCCAGATGGTGTGGCGGATCTGCGCGGCCGGGACCCCGCGCTCCATCAGCAGCTCCCGGCTGTCGGCACCGCAGACCACCGGGGCGCCGGTACGGATGGCGATCTCCGCGGTATCGCCCAGGTGATCGATCGGAGGATGGCTGACGAGGATGACGTCCGGTGTCTCCAGGTCATCGGGACCGCAGGGGGCAGTGCTGGAGCCCGTCAGGAACGGGTCGAAGAGGATCCGCTGACGGGGACCGACGACCTCGAAGGCGGCAGTACCCAGGAACCTGATGCGCGTGGTCACGTTGGTGTCTCCCTGCGACTCCCGTCGCGTGTGGCCATCGATCGCCGCGCTGCGGCCGCGATATCCTCCGGCTGCATGCCGTGGTGCGTGAACAGGTCGTTGATGCCGCCGCTGTCCACCCAGCGGTCGCGGACGCCGATCCGCTCCACCGGCACCGGGTGACGCTCGGAGAGCACCTCCGTGACCGCGGAGCCGAAGCCGCCCAGGATGGTCGCGTTCTCGGCGGTCACGGCACAGCCGGTGCGTGCGGCGGAGCTGACGATGAGCGCCTCGTCGATGGGTTTGATGGACGCCAGGTGGACCACCTCGGCACTGATGCCGGCATGGGCCAGCAGGTCGGCGGCCCGGATGCAGAGGCTGGTCATGACACCCGTGCCGAACAGGGTGACGTCATCGCCGGCGCGGACGGTCACCCCCTTGCCCCATTCGAA
>Ga0105047_10003996_pt1 | contig 25866 bp, 25 predicted proteins | sample MAT04_FD_78384 | JGI IMG/M metagenome (GOLD analysis project Ga0105047, IMG submission 78384) | Freshwater microbial communities from Lake Fryxell liftoff mats and glacier meltwater in Antarctica - MAT-04 (megahit assembly) | ecosystem: Environmental > Aquatic > Freshwater > Ice > Liftoff...
CCCAGCCCGACCCCGAGCCCGTCGCCCAGCCCGACCCCGAGCCCGTCGCCCAGCCCGGCCCCAAGCCCGTCGCCCAGCCCGGCCCCAAGCCCGACACCGACCGAGAGCCCGTCGCCCAGCCCGACCCCGAGCCCGTCGCCCAGCCCGACCCCGAGCCCGTCGCCCAGCCCGACCCCGACGCCATCCTCGTCACTGCCGGCGACATACGACGACTTCGGCAGGATCTTCGGGCCCGGCTTTGGGATGGCGCCCATCGGCGGTGCATACAGCCATCCGGGCGGCACGACCTCGACCGGTGTCAATGGATCCGCCGGCTGGTTCGACCTGACGCCGGGATCGCTGCGGTCGGCGCTGCTCGGCGCATCCATCAGTGAAAGTGACTCTGGGCTGCGCTTCCGCGTCGATCGGATCCCGACCGGCGGTAGCCTCTGGATCTACGTCGCCGTGCGCCGGACTGCCGGTGGCGATGAGTACCGGGTCAAGGGTCGGATCGCGCCGGGTGGTGTCATGTTCGTCAGCTCCAGTCGGGTCGTCGGGGGTGCCGAGGTGGCCATCAGCCCGGAGACACAGGTCCTCCTGGTCACCGCGGGTGACTGGGTGTCCATGCGGGCCGTCGTCACCGGCACGTCGCCCACATCGCTCCGCGTGCGTGCCTGGTCGGCCGGCGAGCCCGAGCCCGGCACATGGGCCGCGCAGGCCACGGATACGACCGCCGTCCTGCAATCGGCTGGTGCGGTCGGGCTTCGTGCCTACCTCAGTCGAAGCGCGACGGATCCGACCATCCGGCTGGAGGTGGATGACTGGCGGACGGTGCAGGCCTCCGTCGCTTCGCCGCAGCCGACCCCATCGCCTCAGCCGACCCCAACGCCCACCGCGACACCTTCGCCCAGCCCGACACCTTCGCCCAGCCCGACGCCCACGCCCACGCCAGCATCGACCCCTGGCACCGGTACGGTCGTGCTGACCGGCGCGGGGGACATCGTGGCTTGCGGCAGCTCCAACGCGATCGCCACGGCTGCCCTCCTGGATGGCATCGCGGGGACCATCTTCACGCTCGGAGACAACGTCTACCCCGACTCGACTGCCGCGGAGTTCCGCGACTGCTTCGACCCGACCTGGGGTCGGCAGAAGGCCCGGATGCTGCCGGTCATCGGTAACCACGAGTACAACACCGCGGGAGCGGCGGGGTACTTCGGCTACTTTGGTGCCGCCGCAGCCGGGCCCGGTGGCTACTACGCGGTAGAACGGGGTACGTGGCGGGTGTACGTCATCAACTCCCAGTGCAACTTCGTCCCCTGCGGCGCGACCTCGGCACAGCTTGCGTGGCTGCAGGCGGATCTCGCCGCGAACCCGCGCCAGTGCGTGCTGGCCATGTGGCACGCGCCACGCTTTACCTCGGGGGTCCACGGCGACGCGACCGCGATGGCGCCCATCTGGGCGGCACTCCATGCCGCTGGGGCGGAACTCGTCCTGTCTGGCCACGACCACGACTACGAGCGCCTGCTGCCGATGGATCCGTCGGGCGCCTACGACCCGGATCACGGGATCGTCCAGATGGTGGTCGGCACGGGCGGCGTGGGACACAACGCCTTTCCTGGTGTTCGCGCCAACAGCGTGGTCCGCAACGACTCGACCTACGGGGTCATCCAGCTGACCCTCAAGCCCGGTGGCTGGGATTGGCAGTTCCTGCCTGTGCCCGGCGGAACCTTCACCGATGCCGGCAGCGCGTCCTGTCATGACGCGCCATAGGTCAGCCGTACGTCAGCCGTCGCTCCGGATCAGGTCCCGGGTGCGATGACCGGCAGCAGGGACTCGTAGATATCGGCGTATCGTGGCTCGACGAACCAGTCGGCGACTGCCGCCACCCAGGCCGCGAAGTGGGGTGTCTCGCGGTGAGCCAGCGCAGCCTCGTCCGTGGTGTACCACTCGTACAACACGAAGCGGGTCGGATCGGCCGCCGATCGCAGCACGTCAAAGCGGACGTTGCCGGGCTCCTTGATCGATCCTTCGTGGTTGCGCCGAGTCACGTCGAGGAACGCGTCGACATGCTCCGGCTTGACATGGATGTGGACGAGGCGAACGGCCATGACACCTCCTGGTTTGGTTCGGGCTGATCAGGGTGATGTCGCTGGACCCCATGGTGCCGCGTCCGTGGACGACGCACCCGGCGTCGAGCCCGCAGCGGTCACGCTGAACTCCTGGCGCATGCCCAGCAGGTAGTGGGCCGGTCCCAGGGCAGGCGCACTAGCGGCAGCACCGGCGGAAGCACTCGGGTCAGGGACGGAGGTCAGGCCCTGGGGTACGAAGCAGACAGCGAAGTAGTCACCTGGTCGTTGGAGCAGGATGTCCCCTTCGGCGGCCTGGCCGGGACCCGCGAACAGCTGCCCCTCGAGCGTCGTGTACCCCGACGCAAAGGGATCCGGGACCGCGAGCAGCTCATCCCAGGTCTGCGTGACACCATCCACGCGCCGGACGATGACGATCTGGTGCACCTCCACGCCCGCGTTCGTGAGCGCCAGTCGAGTGCCGGCCGGCACGCTCGTCGGCAGGCCAGCGAAGTGGTAGTCCTGGGCGATGATCTCGATGCTCCGACGGGCCAGCGGCGACTGGGCGGTGGTCGTCGCCCCGATCGAGAGCAGCACCAATGCCGCGATCGGCAGTCCACGCCCCCTGCGCATCGTGATCACGTGGCACCCCTCCGTGTCCGGGCCGTGACAGACACACGGAAGCCCGGGAATGCACCGTAGCGCACCGCCCGGGCTCCATGTCAGACGATCAGGGGGCGGTCGACGCCATCGGCGAGCCCATGGGTGCCATCGACGGCAGCGGGCCCATGTCTGTGCCGGCCGCTGTGACCATGAACGTCTGGACCATGCCCAGCGCGACGTGCGGCGGCGCCATTGCCAGGGCCGGATCGGGCGACGCGGTCGGATCGTCGGGCAGCGCCGTCATCCCCTGCGGCACGAAGCAGAGTGCGATCTACTCGCCTGCCTGGGCGATGGCGATGTCGCCCTCGGCCGTGGCTCCCAGTGGCGCGAACAGCTGGCCCACAACCGTGACATCAGCGAGCGCCTCGTCGTTGGGCAGCGCCAACAGCTCCTCGAAGCTCTTGGTCACGCCGCCGTTCTTGCGGGCGAGGATCAGCTCGTGGAGCTCAGCGCCCTAGTTGCTCAGGGTCAGCGTCGTGCCCACGGGCACGGTCGTTGGCAGGCCGCCGAAGTGATAGTCCGTGGCGACGACCTCGAGTGCAGGCCCGACCGGCATCAAGCAGCCGGTCCCGCGCTGGGAGACTGTGCTGTTGCCGGGACGGCGACAGCGACGATCGCGGCGAGGGTCAGAGCGACGACCGGTCCGAGTCTCATAGTTTGCTCCCTTGGGTGCACGCCGCAACGGTCGGGCATATCGCGCGCGGTGCAACGGGATGCTAACGAGTGGCCAATCGCGCTGTCAAAGATCGTTCGGCGACGAACAGGCCACCGAGCCGCGACCGCGCCGGCGGCGGTGCCGGGCCTACGGACCCCGGGCCCCGGACCCCGGCCCAACGGACCCCGGACCCCGGCCGCGCCGGCGGCCGCACCCGCGTACCGTGGACAACTGCCAGGTAAGCAGCCGTCGACACACTCGTCGCATGGACGACCTTCGAACCGGGCAGGTGCTGCGCAGCCTCCGACGCAGAGCCGGGTTTCGGCAGTCGGACTTGGCAGCCACCACCGGCGTCTCTACGGCGACGGTCTCTCGCGCCGAACGCGGGCACCTCGACACGTTGTCGATCGCCACGGTCCGCCGACTGTTCGCGGCCGTGGACGCGCGCATCGAGGTCTCACCGCGATGGCGCGGCGGCGATGTTGACCGGCTGCTCGACCTGGACCACGCGCACGTCAGCGCGACCGCGGCTGCGATGCTCCGGGCGTACGGATGGGCGGTGTTATCGGAGGTGACGTTCTCGGTATACGGGGAGCGCGGGTCGATCGACCTGGTCGGGCTGCATGCAGGTACTGGCGCCGCGGTCGCCATCGAGATCAAGACATCGATCGCCTCTGCAGAGGAGCTACAGCGACGTCTCGATGTCAAGGCACGACTGTTGCCGGGCATCGTACGGGAACGGTTTGACCGGGTACCGACACACATGGGACGGCTCATCGTTATCGACGACGACCGGACCAATCGGCGTCGGATCGAGCGTCTGCTGCCGTTGCTGTCGGACTCGCTTCCAGCTCGCACGGCCGAAGTCCGACGCTGGCTGCAGCGGCCAGTCGGTCCGATGTCCGGCATCTGCTTCCTGACATCCTTGCATGGGGGGAACATTCGGCAGCCCCGTGGTGGTCGACACCGCGTCAGGCGGCCCCGGCCACCCCGACGGGAGGCCGACGCGACTGCCGCTGAGCGTGAACATGGCTATCCATCAGGCCCGGTGCATGCGAGTTCGGCGGTCGCGCGGCCGGGCGTCTGACTAGGTTTCCACCGATGTCAGATCGTCAGAAATGGCGCGGCCGCACCCGGGTCGGCGGCCGCACCCGCAACCAGCGGCCGAACCCGCAACCAGCGGCCGAACCCGCAACCGGCCGAACCCGCGTCGGCGGCCGCACCCGCAGCCGGCCGTACCCGCAGCCGGCGGCCGAACCCGCAGCCGGCCGCACCCGTAGCCAGCGGCCGAACCCGCACCCGCAGCCGGCCGCACCCGCAGCCGGCCGCACCCGTAACCAGCGGCCGAACCCGCAACCGGCGGCCGAACCCGCAGCCGGCCGCACCCGCAGCCAGCGGCCGAACCCGCAGCCGGCCGAACCCGCAGCCGGCCGCACCCGCCCACGGTCAGACCAGGAAGTCGCGAGCGATCTTGCGCTGCAGGAAGCGGCCGTCGCCTTTGGTACCCGTGTAGGTGCCCTTGTCGATGACGACCTTGCCTCGCGACATGACGAGGTCCGAGCCGCCCGTGACAGTACGGCCTTCGTATGCGGAGTAGTCGACGGCCATGTGATGGGTCGCGGCCGAGATGGTGTGGATGCGCGCCGGGTCGTAGACCACGAGGTCGGCATCCGCGCCAACGGCAACCACGCCCTTCCTGCCAGCCAGCCCGAAGATGCGCGCGGGCGCCGTGGAGCAGATCTCCACCCAGCGCTCCTTGCTGATACCACCGGCGACGACGCCGCCGTCGTGCATCAGGTCGATACGATCCTCCACGCCCGGCAAGCCATTCGGGATCTTGCGGAAGTCGCCCTGGCCAAGCTGCTTCTGGTCGTGGAAGTCGAACGGGCAGTGGTCGGTCGAGATGACCTGGATGTCGTCCTTGATGATGCCCTTCCAGAGCTCGACCTGGTGCTCCGCGGGGCGCAATGGCGGCGAGCAGACGTACTTGGCGCCCTCGAAGCCGTTGCCCATGTCCTCGAGCGACAGGAACAGGTACTGGGGACACGTCTCCGCGTATGCCCTGGCACCTCGATCGCGTGCCTCACGCAGCGCCTGCAACGCGTCGGTGGACGACAGATGGACGATGTATACGGGGACGTCCGCCGCCTCCGCCAGACGGATCACCCGATTGGTCGCTTCGCCCTCGAAGATCGGGTACCGGACCACGCCGTGGTAATAGGGGTCCGTCTCGCCCGCCGCCACCGCCTGTGCCGCCACCACGTCGATGGCCATGCCGTTCTCGGCGTGCATCAGGATGGTGCCGCCGTTGCGACCTGTCTGCTGCATCGCCCGGAAGATCGCTCCATCGTCGGAGTAGAAGACGCCCGGATATGCCGTGAACAGCTTGAAATCGGTGACACCCTCACCCACGAGCGTGTCCATCTCGGCCAGGGTCGAGTCGTTGACGTCGCTCATGATCATATGGAAGCCGTAGTCGATGGCGCAGTTGCCCTCGGCCTTGGCATGCCACGTGTCCAGGCCCTCGCGGAGCGACTTGCCGATCGACTGCACCGCGAAGTCGATGATGGTCGTCGTGCCACCGAACGCTGCAGCCCGGGTCCCGGTCTCGAAGGTGTCCTTGGCGAAGGTGCCGCCGAACGGCAGCTCCATGTGGGTGTGCACGTCGATACCCCCCGGGATGACGTACTTGCCGGCCGCCTCGATCGTCCGGTCGACACCCTGGATGGTCGCGGCCAGCTGCGCGCCGATGGCCGAGATGGTCTCGCCGTCCACCAGCACGTCCGCTCGTTGGGAGCCGTCGGCGTTGACTACGGTGCCGTTGACGATGAGCGTACGCATCAGGGTCCTCCATCTCGGGTGAGGCTCGGCATGGTCAGGGTGTCGGTGCGGCAGCGGGATCAGGTCGTCCGCGCATGCTACCCGCGGATCCCTGGGCGGGTCGACACCCTGCGCCGGATCGGGGTGGGTTGTGGGGCCGGTGTACCGTCTATCGTGATGCCGGCCACCGACGACGCGACGCCAGCTCCGTGAGGGTCCAGGTCACCGGGGCCGCCCTGCTGTCTCTGTGCCTCGTGCTGGGCGTGGTCGCAGAGGCTGCTGCTGCCCCCGTGGCCCCAGTCATCTCGGGTGCTGTCAGCACCCTGGGCTCCGACCTGGACGCGTTGCGGCCCTCGGACCGCCGGATCCTGGGCGAGTTGCCTGCGACCACGACGGTCGGCGTCCATGCGCAGACCGGCCGCGTCCGCTTCCTGGGCGGCACCAGCGCCAAGCCATTGATGCGCGCCACGTCACTGCGACGTGTCGCACAGGTCGCCCGCATCACGGGTGCCTTCGCCGATGGAGCCCTGCCGCCGGCGACCGCCGCACGCGCCTTCCTGTCCCGGACCGCGGCCATGTTCGGTATCGACCGGCCGGCACGCGACCTGACCGTCGAGCGCACCGCACGGCTGGGCAGCCGCGGCAGCGTCGTCCGGTTCGTGCAGACCCGACGGGGCATCCCGGTGCTCGGCGGTGAGCTCATCGTGCGGCTCGACCGGCGTGGGTCGGTACTTGCCGTGACCGGGGAGGCGCTGCCAGCCACCGATAGCGTCGACATGGGTGGGCGGGTCACGGTCAGCACCGCGCGCCGGACCGCCGCCGCGTGGCTCGCGCGTGATGCGGGCGTACGTGCCGCATCCGTGACCACGCGCAGCGAGGGTCGGACCATCCTCGATCAGCGGATCCTGGGCGGCCCGTCCATGCCAGCGCCACGGCTCGTGTGGTCCATCGACACACGAACGAACGTTGCCGCCGATGGCATGCCGGCACATAGCCAGGTACTCGTGGATGCCCGATCGGGTGCCGTGCTCGAGACCATCGGGCGTGTCGAGACCGGGCTGGAACGGCGCATCTGCGACTTCAAGAGCCGCAGGAGAGCGGACTTCGAGTGCAGGGGCCCATATGCCCGGGTCGAAGGGCAGGGCTCGACCAACGTGGGCCAGGTCAACGATGCGTATCGCCTGATGGGCGTGGTGGATGCGTTCTACCGCAGCCGATTTGGCCGGGATGGGCTCGATGACGATGGCGAGCGCATGGTCGCCACGGTCCGCTACTGCTCCCTCATCCAGTGCCCATTGGCGAATGCATTCTGGGAGTGGGGACCGCAGCAGGTCACGTTCGGCAACGGCTGGGCCTCCGCAGACGACATCGTCGGCCACGAGTTCACCCATGGTGTACTGGATCACGAGGCGCGCCTGTTCTACAGCTACCAGTCGGGTGCCCTGAACGAGGGGTTCGCGGACATCTTCGGGGAGTTCATCGACCTCACCTATGGCGGTGGCAGGGACACCTCGGGCACGCGCTGGCTCATCGGCGAGGATCTACCCGGCGGGCCCGTGCGTGACCTCCAGGAGCCCGGGCGTGTGGGCTATCCCGACCGGGTCCGGAGCCCGCTCTATGCGACCGGCGCGTACGACCTGGGTGGCGTCCACATCAACAGCGCCATCGCGGGCAAGGCGGCCGTGCTCATGACGGACGGCGGTTCCTTCAACGGGTACTCCGTACGAGCCCTTGGCCTGACCAAGACCGCGCTCATCGAGTACGAGGCGATGACCAGCCTGCTGACCTCGGCCGCGGACTACAACGACCTGTTCAACGCGCTGCAGCAAGCGTGCATCGACCTCGTGGGCACCCGCGGCATCACGTTCGGCGACTGTCGCTCGGTCCACCAGGCTGTGCGAGCCACCGAGATGGACCTCCAGCCGCGCTCGGGTGGACCCCGGACCGCATCCACCTGCCCCAGCGGCACGTACGTCAAGACGGCATTCCTCGATGACTTCGAGGACAAGGTCGCGAGCAAGGCACGCTGGGACTCGCGGGTGCTCCACGGCAGTCGCGACACCTGGTACTACCCCCAGAACCCCAACAACGACGCCGACTGGGATGGCACGTGGGCATCGTCAGGCGCGCTCAACCTGTTCGGTGACGACCCGCCCGTGGTCACCGATGCCGCGATGACGATGACCAAGGGCGTCAAGCTGCCCGCCCGGGCTCGGCTGCGATTCGAGCACGGCTTCCAGTTCGATGCCGATACGCAGCGTCGGTACGACGGCGGTGTGGTCGAGATCAGCGTCAACGGCGGCGCGTGGCGGGATGCCAAGCGGTACTTCGTCCAGGGCGGCTACAACGGCACCATCGCGAAGTCGACGGGCAATCCGCTCAAGGGTCGGCGGGCGTTCACGGCTCGTTCCCGCGGCTGGGGTGCGTCCCGGCTGGACCTGTCAGCGCTGGCCGGCCGCACCGTGCGACTCCGGTTCCGCCTGGGCACGGACCGGTCGTCGGGCAACTTCGGCTGGTACGTGGATGACGTCCGGATCTATCAGTGCCTCTCGGACACCCGCAGGCCGACTGCCTCGGTGAGGCTCGACGATGGTGCTGCGACCACGACAGACGGTATCGTCGACCTGACCATCGACGCGACTGGCACGGGCTCTGGCCTGTCGCTGCTGCGCATCTCCAACAGCAGTGCCACGTCAGGCGGCGTGCTGAAGACAGCGTTGGTCATGTCCTACCGCAGCACCGTCGCGGGCTGGTCCCTGAACAGCACCGCGTGGGGCGGCAGCGGCCAGCACGGCAGCCGACGGGTCTACATCCAGGTCCGCGACCGCGCCGGCAACTGGTCCAGCGTTACAAGCGACGCCATCTTGTTCCCATAGGATCCTGCTGACCAGTCCGCGCCATGAGCGGCAGCCTCATCTTGCGTGTCGCCGCGGGGCCGGTGGCGCCTCGGGGCCGGTGGCGCCTCGGGGCCGGGTGGCACCTCGGGGCCGGGTGGCACCTCGGGGCCGGGTGGCGCCTCGGGGCCAGGTGGCGTCTCATGATCTCGGACGTGAAGTTTGGTGTGCGCTACGAACCTGCGGGGGGGGGGTTCCATCGTCCGCCACAAGGACCCGCGGGCCGGTCCACGCTCGTCGGTCCCCACGCAGAGCTGTGCGGCGCAGGTGATAGAACGGTGGCCGTTGCGTAACGCTTACCAGGCGCGCAGGCGCGACCGGGCAGCCGGGGCGACGTTGTCCACAAAGTCCCAGAGATCCGAGTGTCACCAGGATGTGCGCATGCAGGACGCGCAGATCGGTCTCATCCTTCGGCAGCTTCGACGCCGTGCAGCACTCCGTCAGGTCGATGTCGGGGCCGGTCGGCGCATCAGTCGGGGAACGGTTTCTCGCGCCGAGCGAGGACAACTCGACAGCTTGAGCGTCCAGTCGCTTCGCGACGTGTGCGCCTCTGTCGGGGCGACGCTCGACCTATCCGTCAAGTGGCGCGGTCCACTGCTGGATCGTCTGGTCGATGCGAGGCACGCCGAGCTGTGCGCCCGCATCGTGGATATCCTGCGCCGCGCCGGGTGGGAAGCGCATGTTGAAGTCACGTTCTCGCGCTTTGGCGAACGCGGCTCGGTCGATGTGCTCGGTCTGCACCGCGCGTCCCGGTCCGTCGTGGTCGTGGAGGTGAAGACCATGATTGTGTCGCTCGAGGAGTTGCTGCGCAGTCACGACGTCAAGGTGCGACTCGCTCCCCAGATCGTGCGCGAGCGATGGGGATGGCGGCCGGTCCGAATCGGTCGGTTGCTGGTCGTGGAGGGCTCGACGGCCAACCGAAGTCGGATCAGTGGAGCCGCGAGACTCGCGTCGCAGGTGCTGTCTGGGCGCGCAGCGGACGCGCGGCGCTGGCTGCAGGCCCCCACCGGCGCCGACCTGGGTGCCATCTGGTTCGTGCGACCAGACCGGAGCACGCCGAACGTGCGGCAGGTCGGACAGCAGCGGATTCGACTCCCTCGCCGGCGAGTCGATCCGGTGCCACCGGAGCCCGAGCGATGATCACATGTGTGGCGAGTGGCACTGGACGTCGCGCATCCATGGCAGCATGGCGGCGGCCGATCTGCCGGTGATTTGTGGATAACCCCACGGGTGCGGCAGCGGCTGCGACCGAGTGAGTCGTCACATGTCTCTGGACGGGGGCTGCGCCGACCGGTAGCATCGAGGTCCGCGTGCCGGCTGGCCTGTCAGTACCTCCGCGCGGATGCTCCGTGGATGTCCGAGATGAGCCATCAGCCGCCGGATGACGCGACCCACTGGGTCGCAGCCGAGGTGTCATCCGTTGAGCCCGGGATCCCCGATACGGCGCGCGCTCCAGGAGGCAGTACCGCCGCGCCCGCCGCTGGCGGGCCTCCCGTACCCGCCGGAAGGTTGCGTATCCCGAGGTCGCGGGCACTGCCGATCGCGCGGCTCGACGCCATGCTGGATACGGTCTGGGATCATCGACTGACGCTCGTCATCGCGCCCGCGGGCGCCGGCAAATCCACCCTGCTCGCCCGCTTCGCGTCCGCCGCGCCAGGACCAGTCGCCTGGTATCGCGCCGATGGCTGGGACCGTGATCCGGTGCGCATGCTGCGGCACATGGAGCAGGCACTCCACGCAGCAGTGCCCGGCATCCGGGGCGGTTGGGAGACGGTGGAGGACGCGGTCACCGCCCTCGACGACGGCCTCCAGGGCAGGACGCTGCTGGTCATCGATGACCTGCACACCCTCGAGTCCACGGACGCGGAGCGGGCCCTCGAGCGCTTCATCGAGCTGTCGCCATCGATGCTGACCATCGTGGCGGCCAGTCGGGTCTGGCCGGACATGAACGTCCCCCGCTTCAAGGTGTCGGGGGAGCTGCTGGAGATCGGGGTCGACGACCTCCGCTTCCGTTCCTGGGAGGTGGAGCAGCTGTACCGCGACTTCTACGGGCAGCCGCTGCCGCCGGAGGAGCTCGCCGCCCTGACCCGGCGCACGGAGGGTTGGGCCGCCGGTCTCCAACTGTTCCACCTTGCGACCCAGGGCAAGCCGCCCATGGAGCGGCGACGCCTGCTGGATCGACTCGCTCGCCCTGCCTCCCGGCTGACCGGCGAGTACCTGTCGCGGAACGTCATCGCGGACCTGCCCGGGGAGCTGCGCCAGTTCCTCGTGGGTACCTGCGTGCTCGGCCGCCTGACCGGCCCGTTGTGCGACCGGATCCTGGGTCGCAGCGACAGCGCCGCCGTGCTGCGCGACCTGGAGGCACGCTGCCTGTTCACGCTGCCGCTCGCGGAACCCGGCGCATACCGATACCACGAAGTCTTTCGGTTGCATCTCCTGGGCGTCCTGGTGGACTCCGTGGGGGAGGAGGAGTCGCGGCGGCGCCACCTCCGGGCGGGAGCTTTGCTGAGCGAGGCCGGCGCGGTGCCGGAGGCGCTCGACGCACTGTGCCGGGCGGAGTCGTGGACGGCTGTCGCCAACCTGCTGGGACGCGACGGATCGGCACTCGCGGACGGTGCCGCGGCCTGGATGTCCGCCGTGCCCCCGACGATGCTCCGCAACGACCCGTGGCTCATCCTGGCTCGTGCCCGCTCACTGCGGGCGCAGGGCCACTTCCGGGCATCGGTCGATGCCTACGGCGATGCCGAGACCGCGTTCGGCGATGCGGACGGGGCCGGGACGGCCGGACAGGAACGGGCGCCGATGCTGCCGTGGCTGGACCCCGACCCGCCACGCCCGACCACACCCGCGACGGCGGGCGAGCGCGCCGCGAGCCCGTCGAGCGCCCTGCGTGCCGCGACCATCCGGGATCCGGGACCGATCGCTCTCCGGCTGGCCGAGCGCACCGACCCCACCGAGCGGCTGGTCGCCGGCCTGTCGGCGTTGCTTGCAGGTGACCCGGCGCGTGCCCAGGGCATCCTCGCGGCATTGGCCGAGGCACCCGATGCGGCTGGCCTCGTCAGCGTCGCCGCGGAGCTGGGTACGGGTGTCGCTCGCGCGCTGCGCGGCGACCTGGGTGGCGCCGCGGACATCGAAGTCGGCATCGCCGCGGCGGCAGGCATGGGCATCGAATGGCTGGAACGCATCGGGCGGGCGTGCCTCACGCTGGTGGGCGCGGATGCCCGGGAGGCGCGTCTGGTGGCGGGCGCCGCAGCGGCATCGGCGGACGCCTGGGGCGCGGCACTGACCGCCTCGCTCGCAGGCTGGTCGACCGAGGACGCCCATGCGCGACCGGAGCTGCTGACCGCGGCCGCGACCGGTTTCCGACGCCTGGGTGCGCCGGTGCTGGAGGCGTGGGCGCGGGCGCTCTTGGCACTCAGCCTGGGTCGCATCGACCATCCGGAGACGGAACAGGCGGCACTCGCCGCCGACGCACTCGCCCGCACCACGGGTGTGCTGCCGGCCAGGGGCCTGGCCCAGCTGGCCCTCGCCTGGGTGCGTGACGAGCCCACAGGCGAGCTGGCTGCGGCCGCACGCTCGACACTCGCCGATGCGGGTCTCGTGACGCCTGCGTGGGCGGACGCGGACGCTGTCGACCGCGTCGCCGCAGGCGCAGGCCAAGCCGCGTCCATCGACGTGCCGCCAGGCTTGACCCAGCCTGCTGGCCTGGTGGAGGCGCGCTGCCTCGGTCCCCTGGAGCTCATCATCGATGGTCAGCCGGTCGACTTGGCGGCCGCGCGTCCGCGGGTGCGGTCACTCCTCCGATTGCTGTTGTCCCAACCTGGGGTGCACGTCCACGCCGAGGTCATCGCCGAGGCCTTCTGGCCGGATGCCCAGCCGGACGTGGGGGCACGCAACCTGCACGCGGCGGTGGCTGCATTGCGTCGGCTCGTCGAACCGGGTGTGGCGCGCGGCCGATTCCAGGTCGTGGTCCGGGATGGCGCCGCGTATCGGTTCGTCATCGCGCCCGGCAGTCGTGTGGACCTGGTCCAGTTCGATCGAGCCGTCGATCGTGCGCGTGGCGCGCGTGCTGCGGGTGACGAGGTCGGGTCCGAGGCCGCGTGGCGGGAAGCGCTCGCGGTGTACCGGGGCGAGCTGATGGCGGTCGAGGGTCCAGCATCGTGGCTGGAGGAGCCTCGCGAGCGTCGGCGGCTCCAGGCAGTGGAGGCTGCCGAGGCCATCGCCAACGCCTGTTATGCGCGGGGCGAACTGGATGACGCGGCCCGTACGTGCACCGAAGGGCTGCGCATCGACCGCTATCACGACCCCCTGTGGCGCCTCCTCATCTCGGTCCGGGAACGCGCCGGGGACCCGGGTGCGGCGCGTCGCGCGCGCCAGGGCTACGACAAGGTGCTCGTCGAGCTGGGTGTTACCGCCGACACCTGATACTTCCACGCCGCGCTGCCGGCCTCAACGGATCGCCTTGAACTCCAGCTCCCGGATCGCGACCGGCTCGTCGTCCGGTCCGGCGCTCTTGGTGACCACCAGCTTGAGGTCCGAGACGTTCTGGAGATCGATGCGCTGCGACTGTGGATCGCGGCTGTCGGCGAGTGTGAGTGGCGTGTGGACCTTGCCGTTGACCACCATATCCAGGGTCAGGGGCCGGCGCATGGCCGCGAAGTCCTCACCGTCGGCACCATTGGTGACGACGATGTTGCCAAGGTCCACCGCCGGATCGAAGTGGAGCGTGATGGTGGGCTTGTTGCCGCCCGCCTGCCAGAAGGTATTCGAGAAGCCATCGATCGCCTCGAAGGACGCGCCCGTGGCGACCGGTGTGACGCTCACGAGGTCGGGCAGGTATTGCCGCTTCAGCTGGTTGATGGTGGTGTTGACCTGCGACTGGACATCCGGCACGACGAAGTAGCTGCCGATGGCACCCATGATCACGACCACGATCGCGAACGGCAGCACCCGGCTGAGCAGCGAGGAGACGGTCGTGCCCGGGTCGGCCATGGACGTCGGACGCGCGCCCGCTTCCATGACCTTCTGGCTGCGCCGGAAGAGCCGCCGATACCACGGCACCTGCTTCGCCACGGCGACCACGGCGAGTTCCAGGCTGCTGCCGCACTTCCGGCAGAACTTGCGTAACGGATCATTGCCTCCACCACAGCTGGGGCAGATCCGGTCGCCGGGCTTGAACGCGGGCTCCTCCACCCGCGCCGGCTGCTGGGGCCGCGGTCGTGCCCCGGCAGGCGCCGCAGCGGTCGGCTGGCGTGATGCGGGCTGCGCGGCTGATGCCGCGACCGGTCGTCTCGCAGGCAGTGCGGCCGCAGCGGGCGGGCGAGGTGCGGGTTGCGCTACGGGTGACCGACCGGGTGGTGGCGCTGATGCGGCCGCTGGAGCAGGCTGCGCGGCGGCCGGCTGTGGTGCGCCTCGCCGGGCCGGCGGTGGATTCGGCGTACTGGGCTGGGACGGTGCGGGCGCGGCTGGGCTCGCCCCGGCAGCGGCGCTCGCGACCTTGTCGCCGCTCCACTCGAGATAGCTGTTGCACTGCGTGCAGAACGACTCGTCATCAGCGTTCTGGTGGCCGCACTTCCGGCACAGGATCACCCGACGTGGACCTCCCGATGGTTGCCCCGCGGGCGTTCGGCGCTGCTCAGCCCTGGGCCGGTGCTCGACCGGCGACCACGACCTCGACAGTGTGCCCGAGGTGGGCTGGCTTGGCAGCCGCTACCAGCGCATCAAGACGCACTGGATCGACATCCGAGGCACGTCGCACGGCGACCCGGACATGCAGCCCGGGACGACCCCCGCCGGGCAGTGCCGCACCGCTCGCCTGGGACCAGCCCGCGCCGCCGCTCTCGATGACCTGGACATCACCGTCGGTGAAGATCCGGATGTGGTCCGTGAGGCCTGCCAGCGTGCCACGCCGACGATGCAGGTCCGCGGCCTGGGCCACGAACGCGCGTCGCCGCTCGATGGGCCACGTCTCGTCCAGGAGCGCCGCCACCCAGCCACCCAGCCAATCGAGGAAGTCGGGCGGCGTCAGTGCCGGGTCGAGATAGGCACCGATGTTGTCGATGGTCGACAGGATGGGTGCCAGCACCTCATCGAAGGCCAGCGTGAAGCGCTGCGTGAACGGGTCTTCCTGGTACAGGGCGGGCAGGGTGCCGATGAACGGCCGGGCCGATGTCAGGCCCTCGATACCCATCCGGCTCATGCGCTTGCCTCCACCAGGACCTGGTGCTCGTACGAGAACACGAGCGCATTCGGCTCGACATCCAGTCGATCGGTGGCCTTGCCACGCTCGCCCGTGACCGGGTCGGCGCCGAACAGCCGGACGTCCTCCACCAGCTCCGTACCCCGCAGCCGCTGCAGCGCGGCATACACCTCGCCGCTCTGGACGGGTCGCCCGAACGGCCAACCGGTGCCGTCCTGACCGCCCTGCGTGGGGTGGAACCAGGAGTACAGCGCCTGGAGCGCCTCTTCCTGGAGCCGTACCGGGTCCACGCGGGGCTTGGCACGCAGCCGGGCCACCACCGTGAGGCCGCGATACACCGGTGGCTCGACCATCACCCGGGTCCCGACCAGGCGAGTCTCGTCCAGGCGCCGGGTGACCTTCTCCAGGGTCGGCTCGGCCGGCAGCAGCTGCTCGAACCGGACTCGCCCACGTTCGCTGGCCACCGCGGGCACGACCAGCACGCGCACCCCACTGCTGGCATCGTCCGCACTCACCGACACGCATCGGACACGGGCGACCTCGGGGGCCGCTTCGCGCGCGATCTGCTCGAAGTCCTCGGTGGTCACGGCGCGGTCGCGGGTGCGCAGCATGATGGGGCCCCGGATCTTGGCCGACTCGATGCCTTCGCCGTCCACGCCGCCGTCCGCCGGCTTCCGGTTCTCGACGCTGGACACGTACGGGATGGACGACTTGAGCACCGTCAGCGTGCGGCGCGCGACGTTGCCCTGGCCACCACCGCCGGTGCGATACGCCGGCACCCGGATGGACGAGCCCTTGAGCGGCACGGCACCGTACGTCCGAAGCGAGCCGTCACCCAGCCGCACAGCAGGCCCGAACATGATCTCGCCGGCCATGGCGTCCAGCGTGAAGTGTCGGTCCGTGGGGCCGCTCGCGGCGAAGTTGGTGACCTGGGTCCACTCCTGCCACCCATCGTCGCTGGCGACCTCGATGGACAGCGGCGTCTCCGCGGGCACCACGGGTCGGTCGCGCAACAGGTGGCGGTCCCCAGGCACACCCTCGGCGGTGCCGATGGTCTCGTCGGTCACCAGCTCGGCATTGACCGCGGGCGCCGTGCCGCCGATGGTGAACGCCGACAGCGACCGGATCTCGGGCGAAGCGCTATAGCGCGGCTGGCCCTCCATGGGCTCGGTCACCCGGGCACGCAGCCAGCCCGCCCGTACCCGGTCGATGACCGAGGCCACGTGCCCGTCGGGCACGTGGAGCACCACGTCACCGTCGCGGTTCAGGCCACCGGTCGAGTCCGAGTCCACCTCGCAGGCCGCCCAGACCTCACCATCCCAGGCCTCCCAGGCCAGTGGCGGAAACGTCGGGTCGACACCCACACCCTCGATGCGGCAGCTGAAGCGGAGGTTGACGGCATTCGACGGGACCGCCTCGGTCAGGCCCACCAGCAGCATGTCGCCTGCCTTGGGTACGGAGTCGAAGCAGAAGAAGCCAGTGGCCAGGGCAAGCTGGTCGGAGTGGTCCCGGACCTGGTTGCGGGCGATGCTCGACGCCGCACGCGCCAGTTCGCTGGTCACGATGGGCAGCTCGCGGGTGGTGCTGAACACGATGGCCATGTCCGTCTGGGTGCGCACCGTCGCGACCTGGGTGCCGACCGGGATGCGCACGGTCTCCGGCTGGGGCGCGGATAGCCAGAACGTGACATCCGCGCGCGCCGCCGTGGGCGGGAAGAGGCGAACGCCGATGAGCTCCAGGAACTTGACGTAGTCCCGGTCCGGCACGCGGTTCAAGCGGTACAGCAGCTGGTCGGTCATCCACGCGAACGCCTCGATGAGCGTGACGCCGGGGTCCGACACGTTGTGGTCCGTCCACTCCGGGCAGCGCTGCTGGACCAGTCGCTTGGCATCGTCGACCAGGTCCTGGAACCGGCGATCATCGAGATTGGGGACCGGCAGGCTCATGGCTGGCTGCTCCTGGCAAGGGGATCGGTGGCCTCGGAGTCGCCGGCATCAGCGCCTGCCTCCTCGGGGATGACATAGAACGGGAAGACGAGGTTGCGCGGGTCATTGGAGCGTGCCGGCTGGTACCGGATGTCGATGAGCAGGGCACCCTGGTCCATGGCCTCGTAGCTCACGTCCACGCCCAGGATCTCGATGCGTGGCTCCCAGCGCAGTAGCGACGTGCGCACCTCGTGCGCGATACGGCCGGCGGTCGTGGCATCGGGTGCCGAGAACACCAGGTCGTGGATGCCGCAACCGAAGTCGGGGCGCATGGGCCGTTCCCCGGGCGCGGTGCCGAGGATGAGCCGGATGGCCTCCTCCAGCTCCTGGGTACCGTCGACCAGGCCGATACGACCCGTCGCGTCGGTCCGCAATGGGAATGCCCAGCCACGGCCGATGAACTCCGACGACATCGGTCAGGCCACCATCACGTTGGTCACCGTCGGCACGAGGCTGCCGGGTGACATGCAACAGGTCGCGGATGCAGTGGCATTGACAGCCGGCTGGCCGCCGAACATCACGGTCGGGCTGCCGGACACCACGGTACCGACCTGCATCGGCGGCACCATGAACGGGTCGGCCGGATGGAGACCGACGTGCGGCGGCGTGTTCAGGCCGGACGCTCCCACCACGGCCGCGGGCTTGCCCCCGATGAGCACCGTGGGGCACAGACCGAGCGTGAGGGGGGCCGAGAAGGGCATCGGCGGCCCGGGCTGGGGGTTGCCAACGGGGCCCGGGATCTGGTGCAGCGGGCACATCCCGGTGACCTTGTCCCCCATCACGATCGCTGGCGCGGGCATCTCGTCGGCCTCAGTTGAGCTGGATCATGGAACCGTCGACATCGACGATGCCGGGGCTCTGGATCTTGACGCCCGCCTGGCCCTTGAGGGTCAGCTGTCCCTGGGCCTCGATGGAGATGGCGTTCTTGCCCGTGATCTGGATGTCCTGGTTGGCCTCGATGAGGATCTTGCCATCGGCAAAGACATGGATCTGCGTCTGCGTCTTGTTGAGCGAGATGCGCAGGCTGTCGTCGCCGGTCATGACGGCCACGCCGCTGTCCCCATCGTCATCAAGGAACACCAGACGGTGGTTGCGGCGGGACACGATGCCCTGTCGCTTGACATGGCCGTTGTCGAACAGCGATGCCCCCAGGGGTGGCGGGTTGGGGCTGCTCCAGAGGCCGCCCAGGACGTAGGGCCGACTGATGTCGCCGTCCTCGAACGCGACCAGCACCTCCTCGCCGACGTCGGGGAGGAAGACCAGGCCGGCCTGCTTCCCGGCGCCCGGATGGACCACCCGGGCCCAGTCGGACTCGTAATCGCCGGACAGGGTCGGCAACTCGATCTTGACGCGGCCCAGCTGCTGCGGATCATCGAGGCCGGTGACCAGCGCGACCATCACGCCATACATGCGGGCGGCGTGACCGCCAGCCGCCGCAGAACCGGACGCCACGAGCCCCAGCAGCGACCGGTCGTGCTGGCCGCTGACCGTGAACTCGGTCCGGTAGCCGTGACGATCGAACACGTGATGGGTGGTCGTGGCCACGTAGCGACCCTCGAAGTCGGTGCCCACGATGGACACGCTGAAGGGTGTCCCGGCACGCAGCGTGGGGGTGCCGCGACAGACGCCGGTTGCCTCCGCGAAGGCGGAGCCGACATGCTCGCCGAGCGCCTTGGCCGCCGCGTCCACCGAGGACTGGGTGTCCATGGGCCGGTTCGTGGACACCGTGCGCGCCGCGCCAAAGGTCGCGCCCAGCTTGGTCGGGTCGGTGGACAGCTTCGCGCCCGTGGCCGTTGTCCGGGACGTCGCGACCATGACCTGCTTGTTCACCTGGTCCCAGGCGCGCACCTCCACCTCGCCCACCTGGGCGGATGCCGTGACGCGCGGCCGGAACTCCAGCAGGTCCTGGCCCATGACCAGCTGGAGCGGATCCTTGGACTCGAAGTCACTCGTGGAGGGCGCACCGCTGGCATCCTCCGGCTTCCGGAACTGGAACTTGCCGTCCTCGAACGAGAGCTGGTAGCCGATCTCACGGGCTCGCGACTTGAGGAAGTCCCAGTCCGAGATGTTGGCTTGCGAGACATGCTCGTGTGTCGCCGATGAGGTATCGATGGTGCCGACCGCCACGCCCGCCCGGCGCGCCACCATGCCTGCGATATCCGAATCCGTGACATTGCGGTAGGTCGCCGTGTGCCGGCCCCGGTGCAGGCGGTGCGACGGGTCGTAGCCGCGCACCACGGCCCGGCCACCCATCGCGTCGTACTCTGCCTCAAGGCCGGTCACCTCGCCCGTCACGAGCGGCTTGGGTCGGGCTTCACCCAGCGCCGAGCCGCTGATGACGATGAGGGACCCGATCTTGATACCTGCCGTGGCGAGCACCTGCAGGTCCTGGTCCCGGAACGTGAGCTGGAAGGTGGCCGGCAGATGGAGATGGTCGTCCACGACGACGCTCTCCAGCACCGGATGGAGCGCCTCGGGCAGCGGCGAGCCATCGATGAGCACGGTCGCCTGGAGCGAGAAATCGCCGTCTGCCATGCGTCAGGCCAGCCGGGTCGCTTCGGTCAGGGTGGGCACCAGGACAGCCGTGCCGATGGGTACCCGCAACGGGTCATCCAGGTCGTTGAAGGCCGCGAGGGCACGCCACAGGGTCGCGTCGCCGTACTCCGCCCACGCGATGGAGTGGAGCGTCTCGCCTTCCGTGAGCACATGGCGACGGCGCCCTTGCCGACTCCCGGACGTCGGGTTCTGGGCCTTGGGGTCGGTGGGCACCTCTTCCAGCGTGATGTTGGCGCTCACCCGCATCGGGTTGCCCGAGCCATCGAACAGGGTGTACTTGGCGCTCACCGATTTGAGGTAGCCACGGAAGTCCGCGAGCGCCTTGTTCTTGCCCCAGTCGAGGGTCAGGATCGGCGGCTCCGGCTTCTTCTGCTGGACCGAGGCAGCAGTCGGCTTGGTCCACTCCAGGAGGGTCGCCACGTCATCGCCGACGGAGCCGCCGCCCTCCTCGAAGGCGTCGAAGAAGATCTCCATCTGGACCGTCTGGGGATTCGTGCCGCCGAACTGAGGCTTGGTCGCGGACTTGGCGCCCGTGCTCTGCGGCCGGTTCCAGGTCGCACCCTTGGTCACGGTGTATTCCGTGGGGTTGTACAGGAACCGCAGCTCTTTGCGGTCGGGCGTGCCGGCGACGACGCGCAGCGTCGCCTTGGATAGGCCAGCGGATCCGGGGCTGCTCATCGGTCAGTCCGCACTGAAGCCGTTGTGGGCGAGCTCGAGCGTCTCGAAGGCGGTGTCCTTGCCGTTGACATCCATGTTCGGGCCCGTCCAGCGGGTGGGCCAGATGTCCACGATGTTCCAGGCGGCGACCTGCTTGCCTTCGCCATCGAGGATGCAGATCTGGGCGGTGTGGCCGGCCGATGGACCCTCCACCTTGGAGATCCACGAGGCGACATCCTTCGAGGAACGGTCGAGCGGCCGAGTGAGCTTGATGTTCTGGTACTTGCGGCGTCCGGGCAGCCGGTGGACGTAGTCGTTCAGGCCGCCCTCGCGATATTCCTGGACCTCCCACTCCACGGTCAGGCCTTCGCACTTGGTCCAGTTGCCCAGCTCGACCTTGTGATCGATGGTCACCTGGAACCGGAATGTCAGTCCACTCTCGGGCATGCCCTGCTCCTAGCGCAGGTCTGCGAGCATGCCGGCGCGCTCCCGCGCGACGAGCAGCTCACTCGACAGGGATCGGCGCAGGCGTGGGTAGAGGCGCTGGAGCATCTCGTCCAGGTCGCGGTCGCTCATCGTCGCCGCGGCACCTGCGGTTGGCCCGCCGGCGGTGGCTGGCGCGCTGGACGAGGTGCTCGGCGCACTGGTATCGGGTGCGGGCGCCGGCGCGTCACCGTCGGCGAGCTGCATCGCGGCGTGGACGGCACGCGTCGCCGTCCTGCCCGTGGGCGCCCCCATGGCCCGGGACACGGTCACGGGCGCTTGCGCGCTGGCGTCTGCAGCTGACTGGCGGGACCCGGGTCGGGCGAGCGCCAACTCCTCCCACGCGACCGCTGCCTCCGCGGTGCGTGCCGCGGACTCCAGCCGATGCGCCGATTCGCTGCCGGGTGCCGGCATCGCGGCGCCCAGGTCACGCTGCTGCTGGACGTGCACCAGCTCGTGGGCGAGCACGGCCCGCCCGGCGCCGTGATCGAGCGATCCGACCGATGCCGGGATGGTCACATGACCATCGACCGTCATGCCCCGGACCGGCCGGACCGAGGCTGCAGGTGTGGGTGGGATCGCGGCTGCGCTGCGCTGGATCGATCGAGTCGCAGATGAGGCGGCGGTGGCGATGGCCGCCGACATGGTGCCTGGGATGCCCGGCTCGGCAGCCGTGGCCGATGCTCGACCCTCCGCCAGCGCCCACGCAGTCTCGCCGCTGGATGTGTCCGGACCCTCGGACGAAGCACCGGAGGGGGAGGCACCGGAGGGCGTGGCCAACGGCCAACTCGTGGGCGATAGGGGATCGGAGCCAACGAGCGGTGCCGTAGGTACGGGATCCCCGTGCCCTGTTGGTGTCTTCGGGGCGTCAACTGCCCCGTACGGCGTCCTGTCAGGGTTCGCCACGACACGCGCGAGGACCAAGCCGGCAGGTGCGGCCCAGGAGCTGGTCTCGGCGGCGATCGCCGCACCAGGTGTGCTGGTGATACCCGCGCTCGCGATCGTGGATCGAAGCGCGCCTGCGAGTGGCGCCGCAGCCGGGGTCACGTGCGGGGGTGCCGTCGCCGCGGACCGCTGGACCGCCGCGGACCGCTGGACCGCCGCGGCCCCGGCTGGCGATGCGGCCGCGGTGATCGCCGGAGTGCCGCCAGGGGTCATGGCCCGCGCGGCGTCGACGGGCGTCGGCAGTGTCAGGGGCGCATCCGGCGATCGTTCGATGGGTGGCCCGAGGCGCACGCGTGACCCACTCGTGGTCCGCAGGATGGTCCGCACCGCGGGCAGGGGCGCATCCGGGGACGTGCCTGGCCGACGACCAAGGGCCACGGCATTCGGTGCGAATGTCAGTGGCGTCGTGCCGGTCAGTGGTGAGCCGCCAGCGGTGGGTGCAGCGGATCGAGCCGTGGCGCCCGCTGCCGCGGCTTCGATCGACGCCGCGGATCCGGTCGTGCCGCTGACGCTTGCCGTGGTCATCGATCGCGCGACGACGGGAGCAGCAGTCACCGCGGCACTGCGCCGGGGCTCGATGGTCGGCAGGGCGGACGCGTCAGCTACGGCATCCGCAGCGCTCACGGTCTCCGGCTCGACCACGGCCGCGGCCTTGCGACGGAGCAGCGGCAGCGACTGCGCGCCACCCGGACCTGCCACGACCCGCGAGATGACGGGCCGTGTGAGACCTGACATCAGGCCTGCGGGGCCATCGGCGCTGCGCTCGTGGCCAAGTGGCCGCAGGATCGGATCAGGCAAGCGGCTGCCAGCCAGCTGCTCGCGAAACCGCTGGACGCGGATGCCGGGATCGGCCCGGAAGGACGGCCGCAACGTGCCGACAGCACGCCACTCGGATCGCCTGACGGCGAGCGCGCTCGACGCCTGCGTGCCATCCCCCGCAGCCGCGGGAGCGGCGGCGGACGCCTCGGTCGAGCGACCGGAGGATCGTCGGGATGGCCAGGGCAGACGCATGACGCGCTAGTCCTCTTCGGTCAGACGACGGTTGATGCTCGAGATCTCGGCCGCGAAGCGCTGCCGGTCGGCATGCTCCAGGTCCATGATCTCGTCCATCGACCAGTGGAAGTGATAAGCCACGTACGCGACCTCCTCGAAGAGCCGGTCGGCGGCGTACGTCACGATCCCCCCAGGCTGTCCGCCCCCAGGTCGATCGTGAACTCGTGCTGGCAGGCCGGGCAGCTCACGGCGACCTGGCTGGTGCCCTCCTGGTTGACTCGCCGATACAGGTCCTGGAGAAATGCCAGGTCGGACGCGAACAGGTTCTCGACGATGCCCGGGTGGACCTCCGACAACGTGCCGAGGCGGATGACGACCCGCGACAGCAGGAGCACCGTGAGGTACGCCTCGTTCTCGCGCACCCGTGGGTCCCGTTGCGGGACGATCTCGTCCTTGGCCGTGGCCAGGCGCATGATGCCGTCGCGATGCACGGCACCACTGGCATCGACATAGCCTCGCGGCAGCACGAACGCGAACTCGGTCCGCAGGCCCGTCGAGGGCGTTCGAGAAGCCGACGAAGCGCCGGCCCCCGACAGCGCAAGCGCGCTCATATGCGCTCGCCTACGCCCGGGTGAAGCTCTCGCAGACCAGCGAGGCTTCCTCCATCAGGACCTCGTTGGCACCCGCCTTGAGGGTGCCGGTGCTGATCTTGGAGATCCAGGCGTTGGTGAAGTTGTAGCGCGCGACCTCGGAGCCGTCATAGCTCTTGAGGATCACCGAGCCATTCTTGCGCGACTCGCTGACCTTGCCCTGAACCATGGCCTCGTGCCAATCCCAGAGCGCCTTGGATGAGTTCTTGGCGCGCTTGAGGGTCAGGGTCGGGGGCTTGATGGCCCCCGGCGACTTATGGATGACGAGCTTGCCATCGCGGGTGTTCTCCTTGAGCTCGATGACGTCCACCTCAGACGCCAGGCCGCTCACCTCGGAGAACTGGGCGATCTCGATGGAGTCGATCTCGATGGCGAACAGATATGCCGCAAGCGCGTCGGACGGTAGATTCGGTAGGCCGCCGGCCATCAGTCAGTCCCTCCTATTCGCTGAGCGACGCGCCGCCGGAGAATTGCGAGATGCGGAACACCACGAATTCGGCGGGCTTGACGGGCGCGATCCCGATCTCCACCACGAGCTGGCCGGCATCGACCACTTCGGGCGGATTGGTCTCGGAGTCGCACTTGACGTAGAACGCTTCCTGGGGAGTGGCCCCGAAGAGCGCGCCGTCCCGCCAGGTGCGGGTGAGGAACGCGTTCAGGGTGCGCTTGACGCGCTGCCACAGGTCCATGTCATTGGGTTCGAAGACCACCCACTGGGTGCCCTCCAGGATCGACTCCTCGATGTAGTTGAAGAGTCGGCGGACGTTCAGGTAGCGCCACGACGGATCGCTCGACAGCGTCCGTGCGCCCCAGATCCGGATGCCCCGGCCGGGGAAGGCACGGATGCAGTTGATGCCATTGGGATTGAGCTGGTCGTGCTCACCCTTGGTGATGATCAGCTCCAGCGCCAGGGCGCCGCGGATGACCTCATTGGCGGGTGCCTTGTGGACACCGCGCTGGGCGTCGCTGCGTGCCCAGACGCCGGCCACGTGGCCGCTCGGCGGCACGAACGCACCCTTGCCCGTGAGCGGGTCGAGGACCTTGACCCACGGCCAGTACAGCGAGGCGTACTTGGAGTCGTAGCCGACCTTGTCGACCCGCCACTCCTTGACCTGCTGGGCATTGAGCCCTGGCGGCGCATCCAGGATGGCGACACGGTCGCCCATCAGCTCGCAGTGGCCGATCATGGCCGACTGCACCGCCTGGACGCCCTCGGCGTCGATGACGCCCTTCTGGTACAGGCTCATGAGATCCGGCACGGCGAGCATCGTGATCTCGTCGACGGCCTCCAGGCCACCGAACCCGGTCCGGTCGGCGGGATCGCCGACGTAGTCGTCCGGGGTCAGCCGCATCGGCTTGCTGCTCTCGGCACCCGTGAGGGTGACGCGACCACGGGCGGGGGACCGCTCGATGGCGGCCTGGCCGACCTCCTCCACGGTGATCAGCTTCGACTGCTCCTTGATGACCGTCAGGACGTTGGTCTTGCCACGCTTCGTGGACAGCTCGTCGTAGACCTCGTCGGGCTTGCCGGGGGCACGCACCGTGAGCTTGAAGGTGTCCTCGGCGGGGGTGGTCGCTTCCGACACCTCGACCGAGATCTGGTTGCCACCGGCGCCTGACTCCAGGGCGCTGATCCGGTAGCCGTTGAGCTTGGCGTCCTTCTGGGTGGGGATCTCCGCTCGTGCGATGGCCGCCGGCGCATCGCCGCCGATGCGCACCACATAGGCGGCACCGCCACCATTGAGGAAGTAGCCGTAGACGGCGTGGGCCAGGTAGGCGCCCTCCATGAAGTCACCAAACGCAGACACGAACTGGCTCCAGTTCGTGACCAGGGTCGGGGTGTTCGTTGGCCCGCGCGCGGCGAGCCCCACGAACGCGGCCACGGCCGTGCCGACACCCTCGATGGGGCGCGACCCAGCCTCGACCTCTTCTACGTAGACGCCGGGCGACAGATATGTCGGCATGCGGTATGGGCCTCCGGTGTTCGGAACGGACTGGCGCAGCGTGGTCGAGCCGATGCGGGTACGGAAGTGCCCCGGGGCCCGGTGTCGGGGTAAGGTTCGCTGCCCGTTGGGGCAAGTGGGACCCTGTGGCGCCGCGAGGCCCCGCACCTGGTCGCATCGGCCAGGTGGCATCGGCCAGGTCGCATCGGCCAGGTCGCATCGGCCAGGTGGCATCCCTGGGCCGGGGCCCAGCGAGCGCGGTCGCATCGGCCAGGTCGCATCGGCCAGGTCGCATCGGCCAGGTGGCATCCCTGGGCCGGGGCCCAGCGAGCGCGGTCGCATCGGCCAGGTCGCATCCCTGGGCCGGGGCCCAGCGAG
>Ga0105047_10003999_pt1 | contig 25839 bp, 9 predicted proteins | sample MAT04_FD_78384 | JGI IMG/M metagenome (GOLD analysis project Ga0105047, IMG submission 78384) | Freshwater microbial communities from Lake Fryxell liftoff mats and glacier meltwater in Antarctica - MAT-04 (megahit assembly) | ecosystem: Environmental > Aquatic > Freshwater > Ice > Liftoff...
TTAACTTAAAGTTGAAAAGGTTACTTCAGTATATAAACATCAATAAAACAAAAAATACAACATATGGAGACAGAACAAAAAACTATTGAAAATACCAACAAAGTTAAAAACAGTGCTTGTGGTTGCGGTTCAGGAGGTTGTGGCTCGCATTCCGGCAGCAAAGAGGGCATTGACGAAAATTCCGAAATAAATCCTGATCTTCCATCGCGTTTCCAACTTTTACAGGAAGGCGATCGCGTTGTCGAATTCGGATCAGGAACGGGCAACGAATCCATTTCTTTAGCCAGTATTGTAGGTAATACAGGTAAAGTAATAGGTATCGATAAATCGGAACAAAATATTGAAACTGCACGCGGATTGCTTGATTCAGTGAAAGTTAATAATGTCGAATTCAGATTGGGCGATATTGAAGCAGCTCCTGTACCCGACGAATATGCCGATGTTATTTATTCGACCTGCGTTTTCAATCTGCAAACCAATAAGCAAAAGGTTGCTGACGAAATGTACCGTGTTGTTAAACATAACGGGTATGTGTGTGTGTCGGATTTTGTGATTCTTGAGGATATTCCTGATGATCTCCGTAAAGAAGCATCGGCTTTTGCAGGTTGTATTTCTGGTGCCGAAAAAGTGGATGCTTTTATGAATTACTTCAGAAAAACTGGTTTTGCACAGGGAGGAATAGTTGAAGTAAATAAAGTTAAACTGCCCGATGAGTTATTGGAAAAATACCTGGATGCAGAAGGGATCAGAAAATATAATGATATTAATTCGGATGAAGGGATTTTCAGTGTGGTGCTGGTAGTCGAAAAGCCTGAGCATTGTACCGCTGAAACCTGCTGTCATAATGCCGATAAGCATAAAAATTAATAGCCGAAAAATAGTTCTTTAGCAAAACCGGATAGTTTGGATGCAAAAAAATCCCGGAGCTTATCTCTGTCAGATAAAAGACAGATATACTCCGGGATTTTTAATTTCACGAGTTCCGGTTACAATTAAAATAGTAACCACGAAGCCGGGGATTATTTCTTTTCGAGAAGTTTAAAGAACTGGTCGAGCTGCGGGAGAATAACGATACGGGTACGACGGTTTGCTGCTTTTCCTTCTGAAGTGCTGTTCGAAGCCAATGGCTGATATTCACTGCGTCCGGCTGCAATAATTGATGCAGGATCAAGACCGTATTGTGTTTGAAGAAGACGAACAATGGTGGTTGAACGTTTTACGCTTAAATCCCAGTTGTCAACCAGATCGCCGCGTTTGAAAGGAACATTATCCGTATGTCCTTCAACCATAAATTCCATATTAGGTTGATTTTTCAGAACCAATGCTACTTTTCCGAGTACTTCCTTAGCTTTATCGGTTACAACGTAGCTCCCGCTTTTAAATAAAAGTTTATCAGAAATATCGATAAATACAACCCCTTTGTCAACTTTTATATTGATATCCTGATCTTCCATGTTACCGATAGCGCCTTTAAGATTCATAACCAAGGCCATATTCAGCGAATCTTTTTGAGCAAGTGATGTTTGCAACCCTTGGATGTAAGCATCTTTCATGCCAAGGTTGTCCATCGATTTTTTAATACTTTCAGCTTGCGAACTCGAAATTACTGAAAGTGCTTCTAACTGGTTCAGCACAACTGTGTTGTTGCTTTTCAGGTAGGATTGTTCCTTGTTCATATCGGCAATTTGCCTGTTCAGGTCTTCTATCTGTTTCAGGTAATTGGCCTTGGCTGTTTCGCAGGCATTGAGGTCGTTCTGTTTCTTGGTATATTGCGAATTCAATGTTTCGAAACTGGCAACCTGTGCCTTGTATTTTTTCTGACTAACGCAGGAGGATCCCAGCATAATAACTGTAAGCCCTAAAGCTAAAAAGAGTTTTGTTTTCATAACATTTGATTTTTATTAGGAATTAAATGAATTTTAATCGGAATCACCGCTTGTATTGTAGATTTTATGCAGTTTACGATATATTTTTAGTTTGTTTTTGATGATATGATTTTTTTATTAATGCAAATGTAGTGAATTTTCTGTTTTATCCAATACTTCAGGTTAGAACCATTGTAATATTTATTTTTTTTTAACTTATTCGGATATAAAGGCTCCTTTCAAATATGGGATTTAATGATGATTTATATTCAGCCGGATTTGATTTTTATATCCGGGCAACTAATAACTAATACAGGTATGTGCAATGGTTGGTTAATTCTCTTTTTTTACTTCGCTTTGATAAATGTTCCGATGATCTTATATTAAAATATGCAGTTCACCTAAGTTAGTGGCCTCAAATCGAGGGTCTTTAAAAAGCATCTAATTAATTGATATACAGATATATGATTGTTAATAAATCGTTTAATAACTTATTTCCGCTCACCTAATGCTGGCTTTTTTTTGTAATAACTTGCACTATGATTTAAAGTCAGTTAGAGAAAACGTTTAACCGATGATATTTCAGCATAATCATAACTCGCTAGCCTGCAATATTGAAGAGTATGAACTATATCGATCCGGATAAATACCGGGCATTTAATTACAGTTTTTGGATTTTTAATGAAAAAAGTGATAATAATATGAAAACGCTGACATTGTAACAACACCTGATCAAACTAATAATGTTCTCAATTTTGGCGAATGACATATGACCTTAAAATAAATACTAACATGAAAAAATCTTTATATATCCGGATCTTTGCGAAGGCATTCGGAATGATTTTTCTACTGATGTCTTTCTTGTTTTATAATTCTTCAACGGCAAATCCGTTTTTGTATGCCAAAGCATTAAACTCACCAGACCCGGCAATTGTGGGGGCCGGCACTTCATCTGATGATATGGCTGCATATAAAGCAAATTCATTTCACAGATATCATTTTGCCTTCGCTGGTTTATCAAAACAATGGTTATCGAATTCAGTTTCTCAACCTTATTCTGTTTTTTCGGGCGCACTTCCGGCACCACCGGTTATCACATGTCCGGGAAATAAGTCTGCTGTAGCCGAAACAGGATTATGTACTGCACTTGTTAGTGGCATTGCCCTTATCTATTCCGATCCCGACAATGATATTGTTTCCATCACATGGGCCATGGCTGGCGCAACAAACGCTTCGTCACCTGCAACCGGCATTAATAATCCGAATGCATATACTTTTAATTCAGGAAATACTACAATGTTTTATATTGTTACTGATGCAGCAGGAAATACCGTGACTTGCAATTTTGTAGTAACAGTTACTGATACACAAATGCCGGTGTTAACATGTGCGGCAAATATTAAGGCTACCTATGCCGAAAATAGCTGCTCTGCCAACATATTAATAGTACCCCCAACAGTTAGCGATAATTGTGGAATTGTTCCGGGCTCGCTTACAGGCATCAGGAGCGACGGGCTTGCTGTCACCGATCCTTATCCCTCAGGCCTTACTACAATCGCATGGTCAGTTACTGATTTGAACGGGAATATCAGTTCCTGTAATCAAACAGTTTCAATAACGGCGGGTATACTTCTGGTGAATTATAATTTTGTTGGAGCCACCGCATATCCGATAAGTCCGAACCAAAGTGCATCGGGAATTACTTGTGAAGCAACCTCTTCTGAACCGTTTTTTATTGATCTTAGTCAAGGCATTTCATCCGGCGCCCTGGCGTATGTTAATAATGTTATTGGAGTTCCTGCTATATACATGGATCCATCGAACTTTACCAATCAACGTTATTTTCAGTTTCATCTGAGTGGTGATAGTTTATACAAATACCGCAAGTTTAAACTCTATGTGCAGGCCCGGAGAGGAAACCGTGCTGCTCAAACCATTAATTTTTCATATAGTACTGATCCTTTTAGCTATACAGTTAACGGTTCCATGACCTTACTTTCATCAGGAACATGGTATGAAAAAGTAGTTGATTGGTCGACAGTAGATTTGATTAATAACCGTTCTGAACTTTTTATTCGTTTATTCGCCAGCAATGGAGCCGGAGGTGCAGGTGATGGGCGCTTGTTTATTGATAATTTTCAGGTTGTAGCTTATGATGGGCCACTTGCCCGACCGAATGCTGTTACAATTGAAGAAAATACACCAGTAATTATTCCTGTTTTAGTAAATGATTATTACGGCTGCAACGGGCCTTTGGCAGGAACGCCTGTATCAGTTGTTTCTTTGCCATCACAAGGTAATGTGGTTTTAAATCCTGATGGAACTATGACCTATACCCCAAACCCGAATGTAAACGGGAATGACAGTTTTATTTACCAAGTATGTGATGCTTCGGGAAGTTGTGATACTGCAGTAGTGAATATTACTATTTTACCGGTAAGTTATGCGCCAACAGTCAGCTGTCCGGGAAATATTACATCAGGATCAGATATTACTGTTTGCGGGGCCCAGGTTGACGATCTTGCTGCCACCATATTTGATCAGGATGGGAATATTGTTTCCCTCACCTGGAGCATGACAGGTGCTAATACAGCTGTATCGCCACCCACTGGAATCAATTATCTCTCCAATTATGATTTTGTTACCGGAGTTTCAACTATTACGTATATGGTTGTTGATGCTGAAGGATTATCGGATACCTGCAGTTATACAGTTACTGTGTACGACAGCGAAAATCCTTCCATGATTTGTCCGGATGATGCTACATTTTTAATACCAAACTGTGCATCCTTAACCGATACTATAGCGCTTAGTCCACCAGTGCTAGTTGATGACAACTGTGGAATATTCAGTCTCACCAGCGATGCACCGGCTCAGTTTCCGGCTGGAGTAACACCAGTTTTATGGACTGTTGTTGATATAAATGGTAACTCATATGCATGTGAACAGCTTGTTGAAGTTATCAGGCAAGATCCGATGATTGTTAATACATCAAGCACTCCGGTTAGTTGTTTCGGGGGTGATGATGGTTCAGCTACTGTTTCGGTTACCGGAGGATCGCCACCATTCACTTTTGTATGGAATACTGTCCCGGTTCAAACTTCGCAGACGATACTGAATCTTCTTGCCGGAACCTATACCGTAGTAGTAACTGATGCAGACGGCTGCTCTGATTCTGCCACAGCAATTGTGTTGCAACCCTCAAATCCACTTATCCTCTCAGTGATTGATACTGTTAATGTTGCCTGTTTAGGCGAAGCAACCGGTTCAATTACAGTTGCAGCAAACGGGGGCACACCAGCTTATCAGTTTAGTATAAATGGAGGAGCACTGCAGTCAGGAACTTTATTCCCAAATCTTGCAGCTGCAACTTATACCCTTATCGCAATTGATGCAAATGGCTGTACCGATACGTTAACCGTGAATATTTCCGAACCAGATTCAGCTGTTTTTGTTCAGGTTACAGTTAATGATACTATTATTTGTGCCGGCCTAAGTACAGGAAGCGCTACAGCGCAGGCAACAGGCGGTGTTCCCCCTTATTCCTATGTTTGGAACACTGTTCCGGTTCAAACAACTCCTGCAGTAACCGGATTAAGTGCAGGAACTTATACAGTTTCTGTTACGGATGCCAATGGATGCGGACCTGTTACTGCAGATGCTGTAATAATTGAACTTCCTCCACTTATTGTAAATGTTGCAGTTACTACTCCTATCCCATGTGCGGGTGACTCTGCAACTATTACAGTTTCAGCTTCCGGCGGAACTGCACCTTATACCTTTGTTTTTAATGGAGTTACGCAGGTAGGCGATGGTGTTTTTACATCCATAGCTGCCGGTAACGGATATACATGGAGTGTTACTGACAGCAATGGTTGCGGCCCTGAAACAGGATCGCTGATTGTTCCTGAACCTGATTCAATTGCCGGAGCTGCTCTAGTTTTGCTTCCTCCACCTTGTATAGGTGCTACAGCTATTGTTATTGTTACGGCTACAGGCGGAACACTTCCTTATAGTTTCACATTTAATGGTGTAACTCAGGTAGGAAATGGTATTTTTACTGGTATTCCTGCCGGAACAGGATATGTATGGAGTGTTACTGATGCAAACGGATGTAACCCTGATTCCGGAATCCTTGATGTAACTGAGCCACAAATTCCTTCAGCATCAGCATCAGTAACTAGTCCGATACTTTGTGCCGGTGGACTTGCTACTGTGACAATTCTGGCCGATTTCGGAACACCTCCCTATACCTTTACTTTTAATGGGGTTACACAGGTTAACAATGGCGTTTTCTCCGGAGTTACAGCCGGGACAGGTTATGTTTGGAGCGTAATTGATGCTAGTGGTTGTGGTCCGGTAACAGGTATATTAAATGTAACAGAACCACCTTTATTAGCAGTATCAGTATCATATGTCAACATCGGTCCATGTGGAAACGATACAGCAACAGTTACTTTTCAGGTAATTGGAGGAACAGCACCTTATACATATACTTTTAACGGCGTAACCCAGATCGGGAACGGTGTATTTACTCCTGTCGCTCCCGGAACAGGATATGCCTGGAGCGTTGATGATGCAAATAACTGTGGCCCTGTTGCCTCAACTCTGGATATAACCGGTGCGGCGCTTCTTGCAGCAACAGCAAGTATTACAAGCCCGATACTTTGTGGAGGCGATTTCGCAACCGTTACTATACTTCCCACTGGAGGAACAGCTCCTTACACATTTACTTTTAACGGAATAACTCAAATTGGAAATGGTGTTTTTACTGGAGTCCCAGCCGGCAATGCATATACATGGAGTGTGACCGATGTTAATGGCTGCGGACCAGTAGGCGATACACTCAGTGTAAATGAACCTGCGGCTATAACAGCTAATGCACTCGTTTTACTTCCAATACCTTGTATTGGCGGATCAGCTATTATTTTTATTTCAGCAAGTGGCGGAACAGCACCTTTAACATATACACTAAATGGTGTTATGCAAATAGGAAATGGTATTTTTACAGGCGTAACTGCCGATACAATTGCCTGGAGTGTAACCGACGCCAATGGATGTACCGTAACCGGAAATCTTCCGGTTAGTGAACCTCCGATTCCTGCAGCAACAGCCTCAGTTACAGTGCCGATGCTCTGCGCCGGTGGAACAGTAACCGTAACCATTTTGGCAGCAGGTGGAGCCGAGCCTTACACTTTTACTTTCAACGGAATAACCCAGGTTGGAAATGGCGTTTTCACCGGAATTCCAGCAGGTACCGGTTATGCCTGGAGTGTAACCGATGCCAATGGCTGCGGTCCGGTAGGCTCAACAATAGATGTTACCGAACCTCCTTTACCGGTAGTAGAACCCTTTGTAACAACTCCGATACTTTGTTTTGGCGAAACCGCAACTATCACTTTTACTACTACCAGCGGGATTGCTCCTTTTACATATACTTTTAATGGAATAACACAAATAGGGGATAGCATTTTTACGGGCATTCCGGCTGGAAGCTCTTATACCTGGAGTGTTATTGATGCAAATGGTTGTGGCCCTGTTACTGGAACTCTTAATGTTATAGGATCAAACCCAATTGCAGCATCTGCATCAGTTACTACACCTATAGCTTGTATAGGTGGTACAGCCACAGTCACAATTGTGGTTATTGGAGGTACAGCACCCTATTCGTTTACCTTCAACGGAGTTACACAAATTGGTAATGGAATATTTACAGGTATCCCTGCCGGAACCGGCTATAGTTGGAGCGTTGATGATGCAAATGGATGTGGCCCGGTATCTTCAACTATCAATGTTACCGAAACTAATGCATTTACAGCTAATGCTATCATATTGCTTCCAGCCACATGTATAGGTGGAACAGCTATTGTGGGTATACAGGCAACCGGAGGAACCCCACCTTTCACATATGTTTTTAATGGCGTAACTCAGGTTGGTAACGGTATTTTTACAGGTATTCCGGCTGGAACCGGGTATATCTGGAGTGTAACTGATGCCGGTGGATGCGACCCTGTTACAGACACACTTGATGTGATAGCACCTCCCATTCCTTCAGCAACAGCTTCAATCACAAGTCCTGTACTTTGTGCCGGTGGAACTGCAACAGTCACTATAAATGCTGCCAACGGAACAGCTCCGTATACATATACTTTTAATGGTATAACTCAGGTTGGCGACAGCGTTTTCACCACTGTTACTGCCGGAACCGGATATATATGGAGTGTTACGGATGCCAACGGATGCGGACCAGTAACCAATACAATTGATATAACTGAGCCAGCCATTCTTACTGCATCAGCTACTTTTGTTAACAATCCCCCATGCAACAGCGGAACTGCAACAGTTACCCTTGTGGCAAGTGGTGGCACAAGCCCATATATCTATACTTTTAACGGTGTAACACAGGCAGGGAATGGTGTTTTTGCATTGATACCTGTTGGAACAGGCTATATATGGAGTGTTACTGATGCTAACGGATGCCTGCCAGCAACTGATACTCTCGACATTACCGGATCTGCCACAATACTTGCAACTGCTATAATTCTGAATCCAGCTCCATGCATAGGAGGAACAGCTTCGGTTATTATATTGGCCAGCGGTGGAACCATACCATATACTTATACTTTTAATGGTGTAGTACAGGTAGGAAATGGAATTTTCACAGGTATTCCTGCCGGAACCGGGTATATATGGAGTGTAATTGATGCCAATGGCTGCGGACCTGTATCTGATACACTCGATGTTACAACGCCAGCAATTCCTGCCGCAGTTGTTTCTGTTACCAGTCCGATACTATGTGCCGGAGAAACTGCGACAGTTACAATTAATGCTTTCGATGGCGCAACACCATATACATTTACCTTTAACGGAATAACCCAGATTGGAAATGGAGTTTTTACAGGTATTCCGGCCGGAACCGGTTATGCCTGGAGTGTGTTTGACGCTAACGGATGTGGGCCGGCAACCGGATTTACAGATGTTTCAGAGCCGGATTCGCTTAAAGTTATAGCTTCTTACACCAACAATCCTCCCTGCGGCAACGATACTGCTACAGTTATACTTTTGGCAAGTGGAGGAACAGCACCTTATACATACACCTTCAATGGCGTTACTCAAATCGGTAACGGTGTATTTTTATCTATAGTGCCTGGCACCGGTTATATCTGGAGCGTTAACGATGCCAATAGCTGTGGTCCTGTCATTGATACTCTTGATATCACAGGTCCTACACCTATCCTGATGTCTGCCGGTGTTTCGACCGCTATACTTTGTGCAGGAGGTACTGCTACCGTAACTATAGAAGCAAACGGTGGTACAGCTCCGTATTCGTTTACTTTTAATGGTGTAACTCAGATAGGGAATGGTGTTTTCACGTCAATACCTGCCGGGAATGGATATATTTATAGTGTTATTGACGCCAATGGTTGTGGTCCGGTTACTGATACAATTGATGTTACCGAGTCTGACATTTTAACTGCTACAATATCAAATCAAACATTTGTGATCTGCACAGGAGGTTCAACTGGTTATGCTACCGTTACAGCCTCAGGCGGAACTCCTGATTATACCTATTTATGGAATACAATTCCGGCCCAAACTACTGCTACGGCAACAAATCTGACTGCCGGAACTTATACAGTTATAGTAACTGATGCCAATGGTTGTGTAGTGAATGCAACTACTGCTGTAATCACAGAAGTTGATGCGATTATTGCTGATGCTGGTCCAGGCCAGATGTTATGTAATGCTGATGTTACCTTCCTGGTTGGGAATTCGCCTGAACCGGGTACCGGAAGCTGGGCATTTGTCTCAGGACCAAATATCCCAAATCTATTTCCTCCAATTGGAAGTGTTGCCGTTTCAACCGGTTTGATCCCCAGCGCTATTCCTTATGTTTTCGGTTATACGATTTCTATTGGTGGCTGTCAGTCGACTGATACAATGAGTGTGATCAATTACGTTCCTCCAACAACATCTTATGCGGGTATTGATCAGGAATTCTGTAGTCCCACAGGCATTGTTGCCACAAATCTGGATGCAAATACTCCTGTTTTCGGATCTGGTACCTGGACTCAGCTCGCTGGTCCGAATACTGCAACTATCGTAAATCCTAATGACCCGAATACAGCTGTTACCAATCTTATTTATGGTATATATGCTTTTGAGTGGACAATATCAAACGGGGTTTGCCAGGCTGATGCAGATGTTGTAAATATCTTTATTACTCAACCCGCTCAGGTTTTTGCTGGTATTGACGATGTAATCTGCGAAGGGTCAGTTTATCTGCTGAGTTCAGCAAATGCGTCCAGTTTCGCCAGTTTATTGTGGTCATCATCGGGTACCGGTATTTTTAGCGATCCTACAATTCCGAATCCTGAATATTCCCCAAGCCTGACTGATATAGCCAATGGTTTGGTCGTACTCAGTTTAACTGCAACAGGTAATGAGAGTTGTCCTGCAGTTATGGATGAAATGACACTTACAATTTACAGGTCTCCATTGGTATTTGCAGGAGAGGATATAACTATTTGCGGAAATACTGCCTATACAATTACAGATGCAACGGCTCAGTATTTCAGTAGTCTTTTATGGACAACCAATGGAACAGGGACATTAACCAATAACACAACTATAAACCCTACCTATACTCCCGGAGTTGGCGAAAGCGGAGATGTACTACTATTGTTAACCGGAAATTCTGCCGGGTCGTGTCCATCAGCTTCTGATACTATGGTTCTTAATTTAGCCGGAGAAGTTTTAGCTTTTGCAGGTTCTGATACGGCTATTTGCGAAGGAGAGTCCTATCTGGTAAGTGGCAGCTCCGCAACCAATGGTCAGAGCTTGTTGTGGACTTCATCAGGTACAGGATTATTTGACAATTCCGGCATTCTTAACCCAACATATACTCCAAGTCCGAATGATATTAATGATGGCTTTGTTTACCTCTCACTTACTGTAACGGGGAGTTCGGATTGCCCTTCATCCACTGATATGATGATGCTCTCCATTGCAGGCAAACCATTTGCTGATGCCGGTCCGGATAACGAACAATGTCAGTCTGGTGCATTCACCATAACTCAGGCAACAGCCCAAAATTTTTTATCTGTTTCCTGGACAACTACAGGAATTGGAACACTGACGGCTGAAAATACATTGAACCCGGTATACCTGCCCGCAGCCGGCGAATCCGGAACAATAAGTTTTACAATATCTGTTGAAGGAATAGGTGCCTGTGGAAATGTGTCTGATGTGATGTTACTTACCATACTTACTGCCCCGACCGTTGCTGCCGGTTCTGATATGGCAACGTGCGAATCATCGCCGATAGCAATTTCCGGAGCCAGTGTTTCAAACAGTACAAGTATATTGTGGACAAGCAGCGGAAATGGGATGTTCAGCGATCCTTCGGTTATTAATCCTGTTTATACACCTGGATCACTCGATATGGCAACAGGACAAGTATTGCTTACCCTCACTGCCGGTGCAAACAGTCCTTGCACTAATGTGAGCGATCAACTGCTGCTCTCCATTCATAAAGCCCCACAGGCAAATGCCGGACCTGATGCTGTATCATGTGTCGGATCGGCGCACGTTGTTACCCAGGCTACTGCTGCAAATTACAGTGGATTACTGTGGAGTTTGTTACCCGTATCTGCTGGTATACTTGCAAATGATACAACTCTGAATCCTATATATACTCCGGCTGCAGGTTTCACCGGAATGGCTGCACTTACACTGAGGGTTCAAGGCATGGGTTCCTGCGGCGACATGGTGATATCGGATGTGATGTATGTTTTCTTAAATACAGAACTTGTTGCCGATGCAGGTCCCGATCAAACTATTTACCAGGGCACCACAACCGGATTATCAGGATCCGTGGCTGGAGGTACAGGATTATATGTATGGAGCTGGCAACCTTCTGGTTTACTTGTAGATCCTTCGGTTTCAAATCCGGTAACTCTTCCGGTAAGTGTCGAAACAACATTCACATTATCAGTTATGGATCTTTCATCAGGATGCATTGATACGGATGATATGATAATTTCGATAGGAACAGGCAGCAATTCAATAGCAGCTATGCCTGACTACGATACTACTCTGGTAAATGTTCCGGTTATTATCAATGTTATCAATAATGATATAAATCCACTGGGAGATCCACTTATAGTGAGTTTATGCAATTTCCCCACCCATGGCTTAGTAGTGCTGAATACTGATAAAACCATTACATATACTCCTTTTACTGATTTCGAAGGTGATGATATGTTCTGTTACCGGATATGCAATGCTTTACAGCCGTCACTTTGTTCGGATACCATCGTGTATGTAAGGGTTAAGAAACCTGACCTGAATGATCTCTTTGTTTTCAATGGTGTTTCGACTAATGGTGACGGCATCAACGATACATGGAAAATCAGGGGGATTGAAAAATATCCTGATAATACAATAATGATATTCAACCGTTGGGGCGATAAGGTTATTGAGTTTGCCAATTATAATAATACAACCCAGTCGTGGGATGGTAGCAATGAAAAAGGTGATCCACTGCCGAACGGAACTTATTTTTACATCCTCAATATTAAAAATGTTGGTATTCTGAAAGGGTGGATTTATGTTCGGGGTGAGAAATAGATAGTAAAATGAATAGTCATGCAAAATCGAAAGATTAGCATTGCATTAAAATAAAGTTAACAATTGAAGTAAGCATTATAGTTCATGGAGAAAGAGAAAAGAAGAAAAGAAATTCCTCAGCCCGGTAATTCCCGGCTACTGAACTGCAAAAAATGATACACATGAAAAAGTTAATCCTACTAGTTGTTTTGTTTGCGGCCCTTTCGGGGTTTGCGCAGCAGGACGCACTTTTCAGCCAGTATATGTTCAACAAGCTGACATGTAACCCCGGCTATGCGGGAAGTCGCGAAGTTTTTAGTGCTGATATGCTTTACCGGCACCAATGGGTTGGTATTCCAGGTGCTCCGCGAACTCTTACTCTCAGTATGCATGCGCCATTACGGAATGAACATATTGGATTGGGCGGATACGTGTACAGCGATCAGATCGGGCCGGTGGTTGATCAGGGTGCATTGGCAACCTATGCTTACAGGATAAATCTTCCTAAAGGAAAACTTTCGTTCGGTATACAGGCCGGATTCAAGTACTACAGTGTTAACTGGGCCAAAATATTTGTTGAAGATCCTGACTTTACTTTTGAAGGAAACATGCAAAACCAATTTACACCTGATGCCAATTTCGGAATCTATTATTATTCGAACCACGCGTATGTTGGAGTTTCTTCAAAACAACTTCTTCAAAACGAATATGGAATGGTGACGGTTGACGGCAAAAAAACCTATTCGAAATTACTTAGGCATTTTTATGCAATGAGTGGACTGGCAATCCCACTTTCCGATGAGGTTATATTCCGGCCTTCAGCATTAGTCAAATATGTAAAAAATGCTCCCTGGCAACTTGATCTGAATGCCAGCTTTTTGTTCAGCGACCTTTTCTGGCTTGGAACCACCTACCGCACCAACGGCGACCTTGTTTTCCTCACCGAATTTATGATTGGAAGGAAATACCGTGTGGGATATTCCTACGATATCAATGTTAAGGAACTGATAAACTACAATTCAGGTTCGCACGAAATAAGGCTTGGCCTCGACCTTGACCTGTTAAAAAACAGGATGCTGACACCGAGGTATTTTTAGTTAATTTTTTCATCTACTACCAAATGAACCGGGTATGAACAAGCGATTAATAGTTTTACTCTTAGCTTTTGCCTTCGCAGGTAGCGTAGCTCAGGCTCAGATAAACCAGGCTGACAACCTTTATAAAAGTTACAGCTATTCGTTAGCTATTCCTCAATATTTAAAAATTGTACAAAACCCCAGGGATGCCAACTATAATTACGCTGTTGGCCGGCTGGCCGATTGCTACCGTATGGTTAACGATCAGCTTAATGCTAAAGCATGGTACGCCAAAGCTGTTGCCCTACCGAATACCGAAAGCATAAACTGGTTCTATTACGGTGAAGCACTTCGTTGTGCACAGGAATATGACCTTGCAAAAGTAGCCTACCTTACTTACGATTCGTTGAATAAAGATGATTTGAGGGGAAAAGATTTTGCTGCTTTTTGCGATGAAATTCCAAAATTAAATGAAATTCCGGTTAGCTTCGAAATAAAAAATGTTTCTGTTCTCAATTCCGAAAGGTCTGATTTTGGACCAGCTTTTTATAATGGGGGTGTTGTGTTTGTATCGGACAGACGTCAGAATTTTATGGATAATAAAAAGTATGAATGGACTAATTTCAGTTATCTCGATCTCTTTTTTGCCACACCTCGTTATCCGAATGAGTATTTTCAGGATATGAATGAACCTAAGGCATTTACAGGCAAGTTTAACCAAACCTACCACGATGGCCCGGCTGCATTTGCACGTCACGACAGCCTTATCTATTTCACCCGCACCGACAAGGGAAAAGAGAAGCGGGATCCTGATAACTACAGAACCGACCGCCTGAAAATTTTCTGGGCTAAGTATGATGGTTCGTGGTCGAAAACGGAAGCTTTCTTCCTTAATTCCGATAATTATTCCGTCGGACATCCGGTTCTTTCGCCTGATGGGAATACATTGTATTTTGTATCGGATATGCCCGAAAGTTTGGGCGGAACCGATATTTTCTTCTGCAAATGGAATGGACAGGCATGGGATGAGCCAATTAATCTTGGAACCACTGTTAACTCTTCCAACGACGAAATGTTTCCCTCATTAAGCGGTGATCAGCTCTATTTCGCTTCCAATGGGTTAGCCGGATTTGGCGGGCTCGATCTTTTCCGCTCAACTCTGAAAGATGGTAAATGGTCGAAAGCTGAGAATCTGGGGCAGCCTGTTAACTCCTCTTTCGATGATTTTGCAATGATCCTCGACTCGCGAAGCAAGAAAGGTTTTTTTAGTTCGAACCGTCCCGGCGGACTAGGCAGCGACGATATATATGCATGCCGTTTCTTCGAAAGCAAACCAAAGAAAAAGAGCGATCTTCTTGCTTCGGAACTTGATTCGATTACTACTACAATAACCGGTTTTGTGAAAGATAAAAAGACACTTAAGCCTATGCCTGGAAGTACTGTTTTTCTGCTTAACACTAAAACCGAGAAGGTGGAAGTTATTAAAACAGATGGCAATGGACGGTTTACAGCTCTTATTAGTAAAGGTGTGTTTTATGTAGTGAAAGGCATGGAAAATAATTACGTTTCCGACTGTATTAATTTTAAATTCGAAACTACTGATACTTCCCGCGCAGTAAAAACTCCACGTGATCTGCTGCTCGATCGACTCGAAGTGAACCAAATTTTCTCAGTCAACAATATGGACTATTCCATCGAAACCATTTATTACGATTTCGATAAGTGGTTTATCCGCTCAGATGCCGAAAAAGAACTTGACAGGCTGGTGCAACTGATGAAGGAAAATCCGGTGGATGTTGAGCTTGGTTCGCATACTGACAGCCGCGGTAGCAAGGAATACAATGTAGATCTTTCACAGAAAAGGGCAGAATCGGCTGTGCGTTACATCGTGTTAAGAGGTATTAATGCTGCACGTATTACTGCCAGGGGATATGGCGAAATGCAACTTATAAACGAATGTTCTAACGGAGTGCCGTGTTCACATGCACAGCATCAGGCTAACAGGCGTACGGAATTCAAAGTTACTGGTTTCTCAAAATCACAAGCAAATTCCGTTTACGATATGAGCAAGTTTAAAGGGGATGAAGTAATACCATCGTATATGTTCGAACGCGATTTCTTTATCAATTGCCTGCAGGAAAAGAAGATGGCACAATATACTACCGAAATTCCGGAGCAAACGTTAGTTGTTCCTGCCGTGGAAAAACCCAGACAAGTTGTTTCGATACCGCCTGCCGAAGAAGATGATGTGATTGCTACAGAGCCGGAAGTTACAAAAGAGAAACAACCAGAAAAGAAAGCCACTGCTAAAACTGGTGTTATAACATACAGGGTTCAGCTTATGGCGCTTTCGCACGAAAAATCATTGCTCGACCGCGAATTTGAACAGCTGGAGGATGTACAAACTTATATTGAAGATGGCTTGTACAAATATACTACCGGTGTTTTCGATACGCATGAAGAAGCCATTGATTATCGCAGCGAAATGGTGCAGCTCGGCTATCACGATGCCTTTGTAGTAACCTTTTCGAATGGCAAAAGGATTTATGTGAGCCCTGGTTTCTGATATAATCAGATTCATTTAATTATACAATAATTCGCGGGGTGGGTTTAAAAAATCACCCCGCGAACTGTTTTCAGATACTAATTGCCAGAAGCTTTTTGACAAGCGCGGGAACTCCTGTGCCGGCTAACTCCTGGATAACAGTAAGATTTTTTACACCACTCAGCATTTCAGCCTGTGGATCAACCAGGTATACGGGCGTTGCTGGTTTAATGTAATAAACAAGCCCGGCTGCAGGATATACATTTAACGACGTGCCGATTACAATAAAAATGTCAGCCTCGGCCGAAAGCTCCATAGCTTTTTCGATCATTGGTACAGCCTCCCCAAACCATACAATGTGCGGCCTGAGCTGAGCTCCTTTTTCGCATAAATCGCCCTGCTTTAATTCCCAGCCTTCCAATTCATAAATAAGGTCATCGTCAATTGTGCTTCTGACCTTTTTAAGCTCACCATGAAGGTGCAGAACATTTTGCGATCCGGCCTGCTCGTGCAAATCGTCAACATTTTGTGTAATAATACTTACATCAAATTTTGATTCAAGTTCAGCCAAAGCCAGATGTGCGGCATTGGGTTGAACCTCATAGAGTTGTTTGCGCCGTTTGTTGTAAAAATCGAGCACCAATGCAGGATTGCGCTGCCATGCATCAAAAGTTGCAACATCTTCAATGCGATGCTCTTCCCACAATCCATCAGAAGCGCGAAAAGTACGGATTCCACTCTCGGCACTTATGCCGGCGCCGGTTAGGACTACTATTTTTTTCATTTGTTTATTGAAGTTATATTAATGGACAAACCGCTGAGGAAAAAGAACACTGGTCTTATTAGTTTAAAATTTAAGTTTGGCCAACGGTTTCAATGGTATAAAATATTCCGGTAAAAAAAAAGCACTCTTCAGGTAAGGAAGAGTGCTGTAAAATTAGTGCAAAACTTTTTTAGTCTTCAAAAATATGCATATTATCGAGGGAATCCATCATTCCTTTAACTGATGCAGCTGATTCTTCCAGAAGCTTTTTCTCGTTCTTATCGAGTTTCAGTTCAATAACTTCTTCAATGCCTTGTGATCCAAGCCGAACAGGTACACCAAGGAAAACATCTTTCAGCCCGTATTCCCCATTCAGTTTGGTACAAACCGGGAAAATACGTTTCTGATCATCAACAATTGCCTCAACCATTTGAGCAGCTGCAGCACCGGGCGCATACCAAGCGGAGGTTCCCATAAGGTTAACCAGCTCGCCGCCACCTTTTCGTGTGCGCTCAACAATTTTATCAATTTCATCCTTGTTGAGCAATTCGGTAATAGGAATACCTCCAACAGAAGTGTAGCGTGGCAATGGAACCATTGTGTCGCCATGTCCGCCAAGTAACATGGAGTGAACATCTTTAGGCGAAAGATTCAGAGCTTCGGCAATAAAGCTGCGGTAACGGCCGGTGTCAAGAATACCAGCCATTCCGAATACCTTGCGCTCATCTTTTAGTGCTGCTTTATACGCACAATAAGTCATCACATCAAGTGGATTCGATACAATAATAATAATAGCCTCAGGCGAATACTTGATTACTTTTTCGGTAACATCTTTAACAATCAGCGCATTGGTTTTAATTAAATCGTCGCGACTCATGCCGGGTTTGCGTGGTAGTCCTGATGTAATAACTACAACTCCCGAACCTTTGGTTTTAAGGTAGTCGTTGGTAACTCCCACTACATGGGTATTAAAGTTATTGATTGATGAGGTTTGCCATATGTCAAGGGCTTTGCCTTCTGCAGTACCTTCTTTTATATCGACCAATACAACCTCGCGGGCAAGGTCTTTGTGAGCTACAACATTGGCAACAGTGGCGCCTACATTTCCGGCTCCGATAACGGTTATTTTTTTCATCTGCTTATATTGTTTCTGTGTTTAATGAAAATTCAACGACAGCTAAATTAATAAACATTTACAATGTTATATATTTCATGTGTGAAAATATTTAACTAAATGTTTAGATGTGTGTTAAATTGCTTTTAATCAGTGTTGTAGCAATAATTATTTTTGTTTGTTGCTCTCATGATTTTGAGCATCAATTACAGCAATGGCTGTCATATCCACAATTTCGTTCACACTTGAGCCCATCTGAAGTACATGAATTGATTTATCGAGCCCCATTAATATTGGTCCGATTGCTTCGGCTCCGGCCAACTCCTGAATGAGTTTATAGGCGATATTTCCTGCTGTGAGGTATGGAAATATCAATGTATTGGCAGGTGCTCCGGCTAGTTTGCTGAATGGAAAATGCTCGGTAAGCAATTCATTATTTATTGCAAAATTTGCCTGCATATCGCCATCAACAATCAGGTTGGGATGATCGCGGTGAAGTATCGAAACTGCTTCGCGGACTTTAATCGGGATATTACCTTCCACCGATCCGAAATTTGAATAGGAAAGCATTGCAATCCGGGGTTCAATATTAAATGTCCTTACAGCCTGTGCAGTTTGAACTGCAATATCAACAAGAGTTTCTGCAGTAGGGTTCATATTTACAGTGGTATCAGCAAAAAAGAAAGGTCCTTTCTTTGTGAACATAATATACATGGCTGAAATAACGCTGGTACCTTTCTTTTTACCTATGATGCGCAATGCCGGACGAATGGTTTCGGGGTAATTGGTTGTTAATCCTGAAATCATAGCATCGGCATAACCGTTTTCGACCATGCTGGGCGCGAAATAATTCCTGTGGCTCATATAATCGAGAGCCAGTTGTGTATTAACACCTCTCCGCTGCCTTTTTTGGGAATATTGGCCGGCAAACAATTCGCGCATTTTAAGCTGCTCTTTCTTGGTTGGATCAATTATTTCGACTCCGGGTAATTCGAGATCGTATTGCTCGATCAAACTATCGATGATTCTTTTTTTGCCTAATAAAATCGGGATCGCAATTCCTTCTTCCAAAACTATTTCAGCAGCTTTCAGCACTTTGTAATTTTCGGCTTCAGCATACACAACTCTTTTCGGATCAGCCTTTGCTCTGGCTTTTATTTGCTTTATCAGCGGGTTGGTAAGTCCAAGTCGTTTATTGAGTTCAGCTTCATATGCCGTCCAATCGGTGATAGGTTTGCGGGCTACACCCGTTTCCATGGCTGCTTTGGCAACTGCTGTGGCAACATAAATGATAAGTCGCGGATCGCTGGGTTTAGGAATAATGTATTCGTTTCCGAATTTCAGGTTTTTGGTATTGTAGGCTATATTAACTTCTTCAGGCACCGGCATTTTAGCCAGGTTGGCAAGGGCATAAGCGGCTGCCAGTTTCATTTCTTCATTTATAGCTCTTGCTCTTACATCGAGGGCGCCCCGGAATACATAAGGGAACCCCAGTACATTATTCACCTGGTTAGGGAAATCGCTGCGTCCGGTGCCCATTATGATATCTGTGCGTGCTTCGGTTGCTTCGGTGTATGATATTTCCGGAACAGGATTGGCAAGGGCGAATACGATGGGGTTGGGTGCCATTTTCATCAGCCAATCGCGTTTCAGTGCGCCGGCAACTGACAAACCTAGAAACATATCTGCACCATCGAGAGCCTGTTCGAGTGTATCAATATCGAGATCGGTCACAAATTCGGATTTGTATTTGTTCAAATCGGTGCGTTTGGTGTTTATTACACCCTTGCTGTCGAGCATAATAATATTCTCCTTCAATGCTCCCAGCTTCACATAAAGTCGGGTACATGAAATAGCCGCTGCGCCTGCTCCGCTGATAACAATTTTCAGGTTTTCAATTTTTTTCCCATTGAGCACTAACGCATTCAATAGTCCGGCTGAAGTAATAATTGCAGTGCCATGCTGATCGTCGTGCATTACGGGTATATCAAGTTCTGCTTTCAGCCGTTCTTCAATTTCGAAACATTCAGGAGCTTTAATATCTTCGAGATTTATTCCTCCGAATGTAGGCGAAATTGCTTTAACAGTGGCAACAATCTTATCAATGTCCTTCTCATTAATCTCAATATCAAAAACATCAATATCGGCAAATATTTTAAAAAGTAAACCTTTGCCTTCCATTACCGGCTTACCCGCTTCTGCGCCAATATCACCAAGACCAAGTACAGCTGTTCCATTCGATATTACAGCTACCAGATTACCTTTGGCGGTATATTTATACACATCTTCAGGATTGGCTTGTATTTCGAGGCAGGGCTCAGCAACTCCAGGTGAGTAGGCAAGTGACAAGTCGCGTTGAGTGCTGTGCGGCTTGGTGGGGACTACTTCAATTTTACCAGGGCGACCTTCGGAATGATAGGTGAGTGCGTTTTTCTGACTTAGCGTTTTCATGTTTTGGTAATTTGTAAATAGTATTGAGTTGGAAAAGGAGATTTAAGCTGTTTTATAGTTTTCCGATTTGGTTCCTATTGTGGTTGTGAGTATAACTTTTTGTTTATCAAAATAATAAACACAGCTTTTCGGTAATGCAAAGTAACAAATAAATGAAAGATTCTGATTATGAATTTCTATAAAATTGCCGTGTCAAGTACTATTTGAAATGTATCTAAATTATTGACTGTTTCCAATACTGTGAGTTATTTCTCTTTTCGGCTGAATGATAGTCAGGAGCACATGTAGTTCTATCATTTGAATCCGATTTTATTATTACCCTTAAATTGCTACTTTTGCAGGCAGTTCGGGGATGGATTGCTTATAGCTTAAGCGATGTTTTACTGTAACTGTTTGTGGCTGCTTTTCGCATTTAACGTATTGAATGTTAGTGGCTTTTGATAATGTGTTGATTTTTACCTTACTTAAAAAGTTTGTTATGTATTCCTTTATCGAAGGAAAAATTGCTGACCTCAATCCAACTAATGCCATAATTTCGTGTCAGGGTGTTGGATATTCAATCAACATTTCGCTGAATACGTATACCCAGATCAGCGGAAAGGAATCTTGCCGTTTGCATACTCATTTAGTAGTGCGTGAGGATGCACTCATACTTTATGGCTTTGCTGATACCGGCGAACGACATGTTTTTCAGCAGTTGATATCAGTGTCGGGTGTTGGCCCTAACACAGCGCGGCTTATTTTATCAGCACTTACAGCATCGGAAGTGGCTGATGCCATAGCCACCGAAAATGTAAAGCAGCTCCAATCAATAAAAGGAATTGGGGGGAAAACAGCATTGCGGATTATTATCGACCTGAAGGATAAAATAATGAAAGATCTTCCTGCCGGCGAAAATTTACTTGCCTCGCACAATACTGGCAAATATGAAGCGTTATCTGCATTAGTAATGCTGGGTTTTAACAAACCGATTGCCGAAAAAGCCCTTGATCAGGTAATTAAAGCAAACGGAAGTGCGTTACCGGTTGATCAACTCATTAAACATGCACTGAAAATACTCTGAGAAAGTTTTTTAGTGCGCACCTTAATGGCATTTCACAACAATAATCTAATCAGCTAACTTTTACTTGTTGGCTTTGCACGAAAAAGAATTCAGCAGATTGAAGAAATATATCCGATCCATTTTCCGGCTCTCTTTTTTCACTATCCTTATTTCTCTTATTTGGGGAGTAAGTGCTTCGCGTGCCATTTATCCCCGGCAACTGGAAGCAGGGCACTTTATTGTTCCACCCAACTCTATCGGTCCCGATACTACTCTTCGTTTTCCACTTAAAGGCAGCGAAAATCCTTACGAAACTACTCCTTCGGGCGGTTTGTACCTCGATAATCCTTCGAATCTGAAACAGGACGTTATTTACGATCCGGTTAATAATGAATACACCATCACCAACAAAATAGGAAGTATCGATTATCTGAAACCGGCTTCCATGACGTTTGATGAATACCGCAAATGGGATACTCGCCGTGCACTCGACAGCTACTGGCGCGAACGGGCAAGTAGTTCGGCAACGGCTACCAGATTGGGCGTTATTCCTCAGCTAAAAGTAGGAGGCGAATTATTCGACCGTGTTTTTGGTGGTAATACCATCGATATCAGGCCTCAGGGTAGTGCTGAGCTTATTTTCGGTGTAATTTCCAATCGCCGCGACGACCCTTTCATCAGCCAGCAATTAAGACGTACCACGAACTTCGATTTCGATATGCGCATACAGATGAGTATCCTGGCGAAAATCGGCGATAAAATCGAATTCAATACCAATTATAATACCGAAGCAACATTCGATTTCGAAAATAAACTGAAACTCAAGTACGAGGGGAAGGAAGATGAAATTATCCAGCTTATTGAAGCCGGCGATGTTACAATGCCTATCAACAGTTCGCTGATTACCGGCAGTCAAAGCCTTTTCGGTCTTAAAACCCAGCTTCAGTTCGGTAAAGCTACAGTAACCAGCGTTTTCTCGCAGCAACAAAGCCAGGTCGAAAATATTACCGTTCAGGGCGGAGCTCAAACTCAGGAATTCTCGACCCGTGCTCTTGATTATGAAGAAAACAGACACTTCCTTTTGGCACAGTATTTCCGCGATGAATATGGTAATGCCCTTGCCACTCTTCCTGTTATTACTTCTAATATCGAAATTAAAAATATTGAAGTCTGGATAACCAATATTGGATCGGCAGTTACTGAAAACCGTAATATTGTTGCATTTCAGGATTTGGGCGAAAGAAATCCCTACAACCAGAATATTCATCCAAGTACCCAGCAACCCTATCCTGACAATCAAGCCAACGACCTGCTCTATCTGCTCGATACAACCAAAGTGCGTGATAATAAAACTGTGAGCAAATACCTTACTGAAGAAAAAGGCTTTGTTTCAGGTATTGATTATGTACAGGTTTCGAGTGCCCGGAAGCTTACGAATTCCGAATTCATGTACAACAGCAGGTTGGGTTTTATTTCGCTCAATTCATCAATCAATCCGGATCAAACGCTTGCAGTTGCTTTTCAATACCAGATTATCGGCAACGATAAAATTTACCAGGTGGGTGAATTTTCCTATGATGTAACTCCTACTTCCAATTGCATTATGGTGAAACTGCTGAAAAGCACTGCTACAAATACACGCGTTCCTTTATGGAATCTTATGATGAAGAACGTATACAATCTCGGTGCTTACAATATCAACCGAGAAGATTTCCTGCTCAATATACTGTATTCCGGTAACAGCAGTTCCGTTCCAACAGGTTTCTTTACTACCGGTCCCGACGGAATAAAAGGAGTTCCTCTTATTCAGATTTTTGGTTTAGATAAACTTGATCCGCAACTTAACCCGCCTCACGACGGTGTTTTCGACTTTCTGGATAATGCTGCCCGCAACGGAGGTACAATTCAATCATCAAATGGCCGGATATTTTTTCCGGTTCTGGAGCCTTTCGGTAAATATTTGCGTGATAAAATAAATGATAAAGCATTCGCTGACAAATACTGTTACGACTCGCTCTATACAATGACGAAAACCGGCGCACAACAATTTCCTGACAAAAACAAATACCTGATCGAAGGAGAATACAAATCGGAGTCGGGCTCCGAAATATCACTCAACGCCATGAACGTTCCCCAAGGTTCAGTAATGGTTACTGCCGGTGGTGCGCAACTGGTCGAAGGTTCCGATTATACGGTCGATTACACACTGGGCAGGGTGAAGATTATAAACGAAGGTATCCTTAACTCAGGTACTCCTATTAATATTAAGCTTGAGAATAATTCGATGTTCAATGTTTTCAGCCAGACATTGCTCGGAACCCATGTCGATTATAAAGTAAATAATAATCTTTTGTTAGGAGGAACCTTACTGCATCTTTACGAAAGGCCTATTACACAAAAGACAAATTACGGCGACGAACCAATTTCGAACACCATATGGGGTGGAAGTGTCAATTACCAGAAAAGCTCTGCGTTCATTACCAAAATGGTTGATAAACTTCCTTTTTACAGCACCAAAACGCCATCGAAACTCCGTTTGGATGCTGAATTTGCACAGTTTATTCCAGGTCATTCCAAGGCGGTTGGTTCAGCCGGAACTTCCTATATCGACGATTTCGAAGGTGCCAAGTCCACTATTTCGCTTACCAATATTGCATCGTGGTCAATTGCCAGTACACCCTTGGGTCAAACCGTCCGCACTATGTTTCCCGAAGCAGCTCCGGGCACCGAACTGGCTTATGGTTACAACAGGGCTTTGCTGGCATGGTACACCATTGATCCAACAATATTTTACAATAAAACGAGCAACTACAAGCCTTCTGGAATTGGTACTAATGAGCTTTCACGAAATTCAGTCCGCGTTATTTACGAAAACGAATTATTCCCCAACAAGCAAAACGAATACAATCAGCCTCTGAATATTAACATCTTTAATATCTCCTATTTCCCAACGCAAAGAGGACCATACAATTATGATGTTGAAGGTAAACTTAATTATTCGAAAGGGATAGATGTTACAGGAGCACTCCTCGAACCGGATACCCGTTGGGGAGGTATTATGCGTAAATTGGAAACCTCGGATTTTGAAGCCTCCAATGTCGAGTACATCACTTTCTGGCTGATGGATCCGTTTTCGGAAACTGATACTGAAATTGGCCAACGTGGTGGTGATCTGTATTTTAACCTTGGTGATATTTCGGAAGATATTTTGCGCGATGGTCGAAAATCATATGAAAACGGACTCCCGCCAACAGAAGAACTTGTTGATGTGGATGAAACCATATGGGGTTTAGTACCAACAAAACAAGCAATTACTATTTCCTTCGACAGCAAACCCGAATCGCGGCCGTTTCAGGATGTAGGTTACGATGGTTTGAGAACAGTTACCGAAAAGGAGTTCTTTTACGAAACTATGCTTCAGAAGATTATCAATAAATTCGGAGCCTCTTCAGAAGCTTATTCCAAAGCTGAAAACGATCCGTCGTCGGATAATTTTCATTCGTTTATCGGTGGCGACTACGACAGCGATCCCAAATACAACAGCGTAGTTGAACGCTATAAACTTTTCAATGGACCTGATGGAAACTCTCCTGCCAATGTAGCGGATAATTCGAACAGCATTGGTCAACGTGGTCCTAACGTGGAAGACCTCAATAACGATAATACACTTAGTGATCAGGAACGGTATTTTCAATATGTTGTTAAACTTCGTCCTGAGAATATGGTAGTAGGCGAAAATCATATCACTCAGGTATACGATTCGAAAGCGGAAAATCCGGTAAAACTTGATAACGGACGCACTGGAGGAGTAAAGTGGTATCAGTTTAAAATACCGGTGCAGCAACCCGATAAAGTAATTGGTGGAATTCAGGATTTTAAATCGATTCGTTTCATACGTATGTTTTTTAAGGACTGGGATACTGCAGTTGTGTGCAGGTTTGCATCACTTGAGCTCGAGCGTGGCGAATGGCGCAAATATTATAACAGTCTGCTTACCCCGGGAGAATACATTCCCGATCCTAACCAGGACGGAACTACTTTTGATATTTCAGCCGTGAGCTTTGAAGAAAATTATTACAGGGATCATGTACCTTACCGTACACCTCCGGGTATTGAGCGCGAAATAAATGTGGCTACTACCAACTACATGCAAATGAATGAACAGGCTATGGTTTTAAGAACCTGTAACCTGCTCGATGGCGATGCCAGAGGGGCATATAAAACCACCGATTTCGATTTTCGCGATTATAAGAACTTACGGATGTATATTCACGCTGAAAAAGTACTTGCGGATCAGGAATTACAGAAAGGTGATCTTACCGCATTTGTTCGTATTGGCTCGGATTTTACCTCCAACTATTACGAATATGAA
>Ga0105047_10004001_pt1 | contig 25836 bp, 16 predicted proteins | sample MAT04_FD_78384 | JGI IMG/M metagenome (GOLD analysis project Ga0105047, IMG submission 78384) | Freshwater microbial communities from Lake Fryxell liftoff mats and glacier meltwater in Antarctica - MAT-04 (megahit assembly) | ecosystem: Environmental > Aquatic > Freshwater > Ice > Liftoff...
ATAACAAACGCAAAGCCATAATTTTTCATTGCAGTTTATCCTTTTAGATTTAAAAAAAATGGTTGCACAGGATTAAGAGCAGTTTGAAGGAATAAGGGCCGAAAAGCCCCCATTTATTATAAGTATAGCGCTTATAGGTAAAGGTGTATGACGTTTGAGCTATTTAATTCTTACAAACTTCACCACGCTGACGGCGGTAAAATCCTGGACCACATCTTCCACGGGCTGCTGCTGCCAATCGGGGGCCAGGGCCTGAGCAACTTGTTGAGTGAGCTGGCTGATCATGTGCTCTTTGCCGATGAAGGATAAATTCCTAAAAACAAGGTAAAACTGGCTGCGGTGGACGTTCTTCAGGATGTATAAAACATTACCTTGCGCTTCCCCAAATTTCGTGGACACCTCATATACTACTCCCGGCTGGCCGTTGGTAAAACAGATCATCTGGTTAGCGGTACCCCAATCCACGGCGATAAAGACGGCCTTGTTGGCGTTCTGACCGGCAAACTGGCCAATGCTGGTCAGTGAATGATCCCAGGTTTCAGAGGCATCCCCACGCAGAAGGGATTGTTCAAGCGTGATCAGCCCGCCCGCACGAAACAGGCTGAAAACCAGCAGCAACGCAAGCCCTGCTTTCCAGGAAACCAGCCCTTTCCATTCAATCTCGCCTTTTTGGGCAGCCACAACCAGCAGCGCCAGTGCGATATATTGAAAAGGTGTGCTCACAATCCAATGGTAATAGCCAGTGGTCTGCGGGAAAAAATAGAATGCCAGGAAAATACCCAGGTAAGAAGACAGCATGACCCCGGCTGAACGCAGTAGAGGAGTTAAAGCTTTTGAACGCGCCAGAAGAAGGAGCAGCCCAACAAGGGTCAGGCTCAACAGGCAGATTTCAACCGTGTTGGCCGTTGGTTGGCTGTGCCCCAATATAAAGCTTTGCAGCGCCGAACCGGCCCCCATCGATAAAAATTCGGCCAGGTAACTCACAAAACCGCTTGCGCTGAGCGCAGGCGGCACATTCGGCAATTGCAAAGAAATCAAATTGCCGTAATTTATATAACTGAAGGTGTTGGCAAAGATCAGCGGGCTGACACCCAGCAGGCCGCCCCCGGCAGCCGCCAGCAGGTGCTTCCAGGTACGGCGCAGCGGGCTGGCAAAAAGCATTAAGAACAAAGGGACCAACAATATAATTGAACTCAGTTTTTCAAAGATCGAAATCCCCACCAGGCATCCGAGCCAGAAAGAGTTAAGCGCACCTGGTTTTTGCGAAAGTTCACCCCGCAGCCAGACCGCAATCAAAAGCAATCTAAAAAAAGCCGCCAGCGCAACCGGGCCCCAGTCATGCCGGGTGGTCAGGATGAAGGTCACATCCGTGAGTAGAAAAAGATAAAATACCAGCAGCCCAGGCAGCGGCAGAACCTTGCGCAAAATGAAGGCAAACAATAATAACCCGGCGCTAATAAATAATATTCCGGTCAATCGCCAGCTTCGAACTGTGAAGGGGCTACCTGATTCTTTGAGATAGAGACCGTAGAAGGCGGTTTTAATCGCCCCACTGTAACTCATATTCATGAACGGGAGTCCGCGGACGACCAAAAAAGAAAACTGTGTAACCGGCCGGCCAATATAAGCAAAGGCGGGCGCTGCCTGGTGCAATTCATCGTAATAAAGCCCTTGCGCCTGCAAGCGGGTGGTGCTAACCCCATAGTAAAACAGTGCAGCAATGACACCCGTCAGCACGCCCGAAAACAGGATAGCCTTGAATTTATTGATGGGATCAAAAATGCTCATTTAATATTTATATCATTAAAGGTTCATACAGCCTGCGTTAAAAATCTAATCGGGATGGTGGAGCTGTGAAAATCAGCAGAATGCGCTATAATTTTTTTAATCTTCCAATTAAAGGTGTCCTCAATGCCCAACCGACTCGCGCACGAAAACTCGCCTTACCTGCTGCAGCACGCCAATAACCCGGTGGATTGGTATCCGTGGGGTGAAGAAGCCCTGGCGCGAGCACGCGCAGAAGACAAACCCATCTTCCTTTCAATTGGATACGCAGCCTGTCACTGGTGTCATGTAATGGAGCGCGAGTCCTTTGAAAATGAACGCACGGCGGCGATCATGAATGAGCATTTTGTGTGCATCAAGGTTGACCGTGAGGAACGCCCCGATCTGGACAGCATCTATATGTCAGCCACCCAGGCTATGACCGGCAGCGGGGGCTGGCCTATGTCGGTATTTCTGAGCCCGGACCTGCAGCCTTTCTACGCCGGGACGTACTTCCCGCCCACGCCACGCTTCAACATGCCTTCCTTCCCAGACCTGCTGGATGGGTTGGCGCGCGCCTGGCAAAATGAACGCGAAGGCGTGCTGCAGGTGGGCGCAAAAGTGGCGGAACATATCCAACGCAGCACGCATATTACCGGCAAGGCTGCCCTGCCACTGACCCAGGCACTGCTCGAAAACGCATCCAGCAACCTGGCTCAGGCTTATGATTGGGGTTTTGGCGGCTGGGGCGAGGCTCCCAAATTCCCGCAACCCATGAGCATCGAATATCTTTTATGCCGCGCAACCCAAATGGCTGCCACTGGCAAGGAACGCGAACAGGCGCTCAAAACCGCGTCACATGCGCTGCAAGCAATGGCACGCGGCGGAATGTATGATGTGTTGGGCGGCGGGTTCGCGCGTTACAGTGTGGACAATCTGTGGAAGGTGCCGCATTTTGAAAAAATGTTATACGACAACGCACAGCTGGCGTTGGTCTACCTGCATGGTTACCTGGTGACCGGTTTGAGCTACTTCCGGCAGGTGTGCGAAAAAACCCTGGACTTCTTGCTACATGAAATGCGCCACCCGCAAGGCGGCTTTTACAGCAGTCTGGATGCTGATTCGGAAGGGCAGGAAGGCAAGTATTACATTTGGGATGCGGACGAACTGCGCCGCCTGCTGGGGGACCAATTCAACTTCTTCGAAGCCGCATATGACCTGACCCCGGTCAAGGGCCACGGACTGGATGGAAAGATCATCCTGCAGCGCAAGCTGGATGAGCAGGGGCTGGCAGCCCAATTTCAGGTTAGCGCAGCAAAGGTGAGTGAGCATCTGGACGCATGCCATGAACGATTGATGCAGGCGCGCAACCTGCGCGTGCGCCCGGGCACGGATGACAAAATTCTGACCGCCTGGAACGCGCTGACCCTGACTGCCCTGGCAGAAGCCGGACGCTACCTGCGCCGGGATGATTATTTGCAGGCTGCCCGCGAAAACGCGCGCTTCCTTTTAACAGAGATGGTGCAGGATGGACGCTTGCTGCGCTCGTGGCGCGACGGACGGGCGCGTCACAACGCTTACCTGGAAGATTATGCCGGCCTGGTGCTTGGGCTGATCGCGCTGTACCAATCCGACCCGCAGGTTGAATGGTATCGCAGTGCAATCAGCCTGGCTGAAGAGATGATGGCGCACTTTTCTGATGAAGATGGCGGTTTTTATGACATCCGTGACGATCACGAAACCCTGTTGATGCGCCCGCGCGATCTGCAGGACAACGCCACCCCCAGCGGAAGTTCGCTGGCGGTGCAAGCGCTGCTGCAAATTTCGGCTTACGGCGACCGGCTCGAATGGCGCACCAGCGCAGAGGGCCTGTTAGGCAACATGCTCGAACAAGTTGTGCGTTACCCCACTGCTTTTGCGCGCTGGCTGTGGGCGGCTGACTTTGCGCTGGGGCCTGTGCACGAGGTTGCCATATTGGGCGATCCCGATCAGCTAGAAACCAAAGCCCTGGTCAGCACGCTCTGGCAGGCCTATCATCCGCGCCAGGTGGCGGCGATTTCAGGAATCTCTGCGGCAGGTGGAGCTCCCGCCCTACTCGAACAGCGCAGTCTGCGAAACGGTCTGCCGACCGCTTACGTCTGTCAGGGTTTTGTCTGCAAGCTGCCGGTGAACAGTCCGCAGGATTTGCAGGAACAACTTGACGGGTAATAATTATTTTCGTATGGCTTTCGTTTTTAAAAGCTATCACAGCGGAGATCGCAGAGAGCGGAGAGAAAAATGGATTTTCCACCACTTGCCCCTAATCGCTAACGGGGTATCTGTGGACTCCGCGGTGGAAACATTTAAAATATCCCATGTCAACCCAAAGTAGAAATATCCCCTTTTGGTCGAGGACGGCATAGTCGTAGTGGCTGTGGATAATTGGGCAGAAGAGCACTGCCCAATTATCCACAGCCAGGCTTAAAAGGAACACGGGGTTGACTTTTTGATTTGAGATCACAGACTTGCGCCAGGGGTGGTTTGGGGCTGGTTTTTGGGGTGGGCGTTGTTGCTCCAAAATGCGGTCAACGTCTTTGGAGTCAACGATGGGAGCCTGGTGCTCCTGCTTGTGGAAGATGGTAAATTTGAGGAGTTTGGACTTGTAGAGCTGCGAGGAAATTCCGCCACTACGATCCAGATGAACGTACGGCTGCTTACAACGCTCCCAGCAACAATGGCAGCGGTGACAGGCATCCGCGCTTTGAAGGAGAAAGGTCTGACCTACCGCAGCTTGCAGGAGCATTTCAGGGCTTAAGGCGAAGCGACACCCCCAACTGAGGGCAGACGTCTGACAACATCATAATAAAAGGGTGATATTTGTCAATATCATACGGTGAAAATTAATGCTACAGTATTTACTGGTAGCATGATATGGTCAAAAAGAATGTGCCCCTCGCCCAGCAAGTCTTGAACGATATCACCGCCGGAATAGAGAGCGGCGAACTGCTACGCTCCAACGGGCAATTGCCATCAGAGGACGAGTTAGGCAAACGCTTTGAAGTCAGCCGGGCCACGGTGCGCGAGGCGCTTTCGCGCCTGGAACAGCAAGGCAGCGTAACCCGCCAACACGGGGTCGGCACTTTTGCCTCATCTAAAGCTTTAATCCTGGATAGCGGGTTGGAGCAGCTTGAAAGCATCGACACGCTGGCGCATCGCATCGGTCTGGATACCCAGGCCGGGGCTACCGAAATCATCGAACGACCGGCAACAGTGTCAGAGGCAGAGCGGCTGCAGGTGACACCCGGGAGCCAGGTATTGGCGGTCAGCCGCCAGATCCTGGCCGCAGACAAACCGGTGGCCTACCTGGTGGATGTGGTTCCGACCACTTTTCTGCGCGCCAGTGACCTGGAACCAATCTTCAAAGGTTCTGTGCTGGATGTATTCTTGCGAAGGGCTAACCCGGTTCTAAGCCATGCCCTGACCGACATGCTGATTGAACCGGTGGAATCGAATATTGCAAACCGGCTTAATCTATCCAGTAAGGATATAATATTTAAGCTTGAATCGCTGCTATTTTCACGCGATGGACACAAGATCGATACATCTTTGAGTTATTTTGTGCCGGGTTACTTTCGCTTCCACGTTGTGAGGCGAATCAACCCTGCGGAAATGTACCATTCACAAAAGACATAAATATGGTATCAATTGCACGAGCTGACGGTTCGTGTTGGTAAGAATGTCATCATTCCGCTGCATCCCGGAGAAGGTTCATGCCCCCTGAGAGTAGTGTTGACGCAACGAAACAAAAACGCAGAGCATCGATCGACTGGAGCGATGTCGGGTTCCGGGCGGCGCTGCCGGTGCTGGCCATGCTGGCCGCGCTGCTGATTGGGGCAGTTGTACTTCTGCTGCTCAAAGTGAATCCCTTCGAAGCCTACGCAGCTATATTCAACGGAGTTTTCGGCAGCATGACCGGCTTTACCCAGTCACTGGTAAAGGCCACACCGCTGCTGCTGGTTGGTCTGGGCATTTGCATCGCCTTCCGCGCCAGTGTGATCAACATTGGGGCAGAGGGGCAGATCGTGCTTGGCGCGCTGGGCGCCACAGCCTGGGCGCTTGGTTTCAAAACCTGGCCTGCCTGGCTGCTAGTGCCCACCACACTGCTGGCAAGCTTTGTTAGCGGAGCGTTTTGGGGCTTTATTCCGGGTGTCCTAAAAGCACGCTTTCGCGTTAATGAAATTCTCAGTACGGTGATGATGAACGCCATCGCCTTACAGTTAATGAATATGCTGGTGCGCGGACCGTTGATCGATCAGGCCGGGGTGGCCGCCGGTACGTACCTGGCGCAATCTGAAAGATTGCCCCAGGCAGCCTGGTTGCAACGCCTGATCCCGCAAACCCTGCTGACCAGCGGCGCGATCCTGGCGGTGGTGCTGGCATTTGTGGTGTATCTATTCCTGTGGCGCACAACGATTGGCTTCCGCATCCGAGCAGTGGGTTTGAATCCAGACGCTTCACGTTATGCGGGGGTGAATGTGGCCCTTTACCAGGCTCTTTCGCTTACGCTGGCTGGCGGTTTTGCCGGGCTGGCTGGGGCGGTGGAAGTCATGGGCGTGCATCACCGTTTGCTGGAGGGCATCACCAGCGGTTACGGTTTCTCCGGGATTGTGGCCGCGTTGTTTGGCGGACTGCACCCATTGGGTCTCATCCCGGCAGCGTGGCTGTTTGGCAGCCTGCTGGTGGGCGCGGATAAGATGCAGCGCGCCGTACAGGTTCCATCCGCGTTGATCGATATGCTGTTAGGCCTGGTAGTACTGTTCGTGGTGGGTTCCGCTTTCATCTCTAAACGTTGGGCGGTGCGCCGGTCAATTGCAAACGCCAAAGCGGCCAGTGAGGAGGTGAAAGCATGATGCAAATCTTTACGCAAACCGTGATGATGGGCATCCTGATATCAGCCATCCGGCTGGCGACACCTTACCTGTTCGCGGCGATTGGCGAAGCCTTCGCACAGTCATCCGGGGTGGTAAACCTGGGGGTGGACGGCATCATGCTGGTGGGTGCTTTTATCGCTTTTTACATAACCTTGATCACGGGTAACGTCTGGCTGGGAGTGCTTGGAGCAGCTGTGTCGGGGTTGTTGATGGGGCTGCTGATGTCATTCATCAGCGTCACGCTCAAAGCGGAGCAGGGCATTAGCGGGATCGGGTTGTACATGTTTGGCCTGGGACTTTCCTCACTGCTCTTCAAGGTTTTGGTGGGGACCGTGCAAACGGTGGAAGGTTTTCAACCCATCAAGCTGCCAATTTTGGGCGATATTCCGATCATTGGTGAAATCTTCTTTCAACACAGTCTGCCAGTTTACGCGGCTTTTTTGCTGGTGCCGCTAGCCTGGTGGTTCCTGGATAAGACCACCTGGGGGTTGAAGATCAAAGCTGTGGGACAAAATCCGGCAGCAGCAGATTCGCTGGGGGTGAACGTGGATCAGGTGCGTTATTTCAGCGTGTGCGTGGGAGCCGTGCTGGCCGGTCTGGCCGGGGCTTCACTTTCTACCGCGCTGGTAAACCTGTTCCAAGAAAATTTGACCGCGGGCCTGGGGTTTATCGCCGTAGCGCTGGTGTATTTCGGCGGATGGCGCCCGTTGGGCATTTTGACCGGAGCGTTGTTGTTCAGCACGGTCAATGCTTTCCAGTTGTGGATGCAGGTATTGGGTGTGAATATTCCATCGGACGTAGCGATCATGCTGCCCTACCTGTTAACAATTGCAGCCCTGGTGGCGGTGACCAACCGCGTACGTGCGCCAGCTGCGCTCAATAAGCCCTTTGAACGGGGCGAAAACTAACACCATTCTAAAGCAAGGAGAGAGAAAGATGAAAATGCAAAGTAAGTTAATGGTTATGTTCTCTGTACTGATTGTTGCGGTGATGCTGCTCAGCGCCTGCGCACCCGCCGCCACTCCGGCTGCCCCCGCTGCCGCCGCCAAGGTGATCCGCGTGGCGGTTGTGATGCCCAGCGCCACCACAGATATGGCTTTCAGCCAGTCGATGTACTCCGCACTGCTTTCTGTCCAGAAGGAAATGGGCGGCGAGACTGCGATGGAGATCAAGTACTCTGAAAACATGTTCAAAGTTCCGGATGCCGCCGCCGCCCTGCGCGATTACGCCACCCAGGGTTTTGACGTCGTCATCGCCCACGGCTCACAATACGGGTCATCAGTTGAAGAAATCGCCAAAGACTTCCCCAAGACCACCTTCGCATGGGGCACGGATGTCAATACCTTTGGCCAGCCCAACATTTACGCTTATACCGCCGCCGCCGAAGAAGGCGGTTATGTGAACGGCGTTTTGGCTGCCAAACTGTCCCAGAGCAAGCAGATTGGCGTGACCGGCCCTGTGGAAGTGGGCGATGCCAAGACCTATATCTCTGGTTTCGTGCAAGGTGTGGCATCCGTTGATCCGGGCATGAAGGTTAACAAAACCTGGACCGGTTCCTTCTCTGATGTAGCACTGATGACCGAAGCCGCCAAGACCCACATCGCCAACGGCGCGGACATTCTGACCGGTTCATCCCAGTCGGTGGTTGGCTCCATTGGCGCCGCCAAGGATAACGGCAAGGTGCTGTGGTTTGGCACGCAGTCTGACCAGGCCACCCTGGCTCCCACCCTCGTCGTTGCCAGCCAGGTTTATGACTGGACTGGCATGATCAAGGAAATCATTGCCAGCCGCACCACCGGCACCCTGGGCGGCAAAACCTACATTCTGCAACTCAAGAATGACGGTCTGAAGATCGCTTATAACTCTGGCTACAGCCTGCCCGCAGATGTCAAAGCTGCCGGTGACAAGGCCATCGAAGATATCAAGAGTGGCGCCGTCAAAGTTACCCCGTAATTTCGTTTTGATTTTTGCCCTGTGCCGGTTTCGCAAGAGACCGGCACAGGAACTAGCAAATGTAATTGCGAGCCGGTTTGTGGCGAAGCAATCTCTGTTTAATCGGGTAAATTTTTTCGAAATAGCCACCCACTTAACTGGAGATTGCTTCAGGCGCAAGATCACCGCATTCGCAATGACATAAAAATAAGGCGGCGGCATGGCAACTGCAAACCAAATCCCACCCACAACCAAACCATTAGCACGCATCCAGAGCGTGGAAATGTGCGATATCGTCAAGCGCTTTCCGGGCGTGCTGGCTAATACAGGCGTGTGCTTTGAAGTGCGCGCCGGTGAAGTGCATGCGCTGCTCGGCGAGAACGGCGCCGGTAAAAGCACATTGATGCGCCAGTTGTATGGTCTGTACCAGCCGGATGAAGGCCGCATCATGATCGACGGCAAGCCGGTGGTTTTCCACTCGCCCGCCGATGCAATCCATGCCGGAATTGGCATGATTCACCAGCACTTTATGCTGATCCCAACCCTGACCGTCACCGAAAACGTGGCGTTGGGGCTGAAATCCTCGCGCGCACCGCAACTTGATCTGGATGTGGTTGCCAAACGCATCGAAAGTTTGGCGCATTCCTACGGCTTGAAGGTCGATCCATCGGCCTACATCTGGCAGCTTTCGGTGGGTGAACAGCAGCGTGTGGAAATCATCAAAGCGTTGTACCGCGGAGCAGGCATCATCATCCTCGATGAGCCAACCGCTGTACTGACCCCACAGGAAGTCAATGACCTGTTTGTGACGCTCAAGCGCATGGTGCAGGAAGGCCACGGGTTGGTGTTCATCTCGCACAAGCTGCATGAAGTCATGTCAATCAGCGACCGCATCACCGTGCTGCGCGATGGGGCGATGATCGGCACCTGCAACACAAAGGACATCACGCGTGATGGACTGGTGAAGATGATGGTGGGCCGCGATGTTAAACCACTGGCAGCCCTACCTATGAAAGCCGGTGAGGTGCGATTGAAGATCAGCGGACTGCGCGCAATGGGCGACCGCGAGACCGAGATGCTGCGCGGGGTGGAGCTTGAAATCCACGCCGGGGAGATTCTAGGCATCGCAGGAGTTTCTGGCAACGGTCAGCGCGAACTGGCACAATGCCTTTCGGGGCTGCGCAAGGTAGGCGGGGGGATGATCTTGCTGGATGGGCAGGATATCACGCACATGCCGCTGCTCAAACGAATGGCTGCCGGGCAGGCTTACATCCCGGAAGAACGCATGCGTGACGGCGCGATCCGTGAGTTCAGCGTGCAGGAGAATCTGTTCTTGCGCGACCACGCCGCACCCGAGTTTACACACGGCATCTTTCTGGATTTTGCCAAGATGTCGGCACGCACAAAGGAAGTGGTCAAATCTTACAGTGTGAAAACCGCCAGCATCGACACCCCCATCAAGAACCTGTCGGGCGGCAACATCCAGAAGCTGATCATGGCACGCGAGCTTTCACGATGTCCAAAAGTGTTGATTGCGGCGCAGCCCACGCGCGGAGTGGATATTGGCGCTACGGAATACATCCATGCGCGCCTATTGGAGCAGCGCGCGGCGGGCACTGCCATTTTGCTAATTTCGGAAGATCTGGACGAAACGCGCACGCTTTCGGACCGTATCGCGGTGATGTACGAGGGCCAGATCGTGGGCATCGTAGAACGCGATAGGGCGACTGTAGAGCAGATTGGCCTGATGATGGCGGGCATTTCGATGGAAGATGCAATGGCGAGGTAAGAAGGGGTGGTTCATTGGGGTCGATCTAATCACGCTTCTCCGGGACGTATTCCATATCGATTTAATGACGGATGCCTTTTTTGGCGGCTTCGCTGGTTATACCAGCCGCGTCCAGTTTGGTATGGACGACCTCTTTTTCCCACTGGTCCATCAAGTTCTGCAAGTCTTGCACCAACTGTTCACGAGGCAAGTCTACAACCAGGTAAAAGCTCCTATCGGCAGACTGTACCAATTGCCCTTTTTTTTTGCTTAACAATTGGTGATAGGAACATACTATAATTTAAATGGAACATAATCCGGTAATTTCGAGTTAAATTAATAAATGCAATCAACGCGTAAAAACCTCATTGTTATTACTGGAATATTACTGCTGGTCTTTTGCCTGTGCGGGACAGGGACTTTGTTTATGGTTTACCTGTACCCGGCGGTTTCACGGACGGCTGTACCGCCACTTATCTTTTCAACACGCGTCGCAGCGGGTGAAACATCACCTGCCCAGAGCGCTGCCACAGAAATCGTCCCACCCGGCTCTACTTCAGGTCCGCAAGGAAAAATTGTATTCGTTTGCCAGCTTTTTCGTTTACAAGCTTCGGATCAGCTGTGTGTGATCAATGCTGACGGAACAAATTGGCATCGTCTTACTACAGATGATAAAATCCGCAGTTTTTATCCTTCATTCGCTCCGGATGGGAACAGCGTTGTTTTTTCGTCGAACAGCGACGGGAACTTCAAACTCTATGAAATCAGCCTTTCCGGGCAAATCTCCCCGCTGGGCAACACGGTCGGAATTGCACCGGAGGTCTCGCCAGATAACCAGTTTGTGGCATATGTCAGTAACAGCGGTGAAAAGGATAATGTGTGGGTGATGGATCGAGACGGCAGTCATTCGCGATTATTGTTTATGGATGCATGGGATCCAACCTGGACCCCAGATGGCAGCCGGATCTTATTCGCCACGCATATCAAGGGAAAACCGCAGTTGGCCACAGTCAAACTGGACGGAAGCGATTTTAGACAAATGACAGATCTACCTTTTTTGCGCGGGCGCAGTGACTGGTCGCCAGACGGGGCGCATGTGGTGACGTATTCAGGCGAATCCTGGAAGCGTGAACTGTTCTTAATGGATGCGGATGGGGCCAATTTGCATGAGATCACCAAAGGCGGTAACAGCCAGGGACCAAGTTTTTCACCGGATGGGCAGTGGGTGGCGTTTACTGCTTATTTTGATGCTATGAATAACAACAACGGCTGTGAAATTTATATCATGCGCATCGACGGCAGCGACCTGACAAGAATAACGAATAATACCTACTGTGACTGGCAGCCACGCTGGGGACCATAAAGTGATTAATGGTATATACTGTGAGATATAACCAGTTTCACGCTGGAAAGCGACCACCCATTCCCATGATTTAAGAGGGTGATCGTGGAATTGGCGAATCTGTTGTAGTGTTTGAAGGTGGATTGATAGGTTGTATTGTCCCAATTCAACGGTGACCCGTGCCCAAAAGGCGGTGTTCCTGCTACGCGCGGAACACGGCTAATTCCTGCTGCCATCGCCTACTGGTCTGTTTGCGGATGTACCAGTGTCTTATTGGGCTGCGGCTTTTATCGAACAAATGGTGACAGAGGGGATTACCAGCGGCTGCAGCACTACTCCCAAGCTTTTCGGTCCCGATGCTGCGTCACCCGCGATCAATTGGCAGTCTTTTTGGTGAAGGAGTTCGAGTTGAAGTAAAGGGTTTGGAAAATATTTGCAGTTGTGAATAACAACATCGCGAGAAGATCTTCCACCATAGAAACAGCGTTCATTTGCCTTGCGGCTTGTGAACGCTGTTTGTTTGTATGTTTTTGGCGGGACAGACTTACCCGCAACCACCGCCGCTTTTATCACGCTTGAGTTGTAGCTGAATACGGGGGTCAAACTTGAGGGTTTCGTATTCGATCGGGCTGGGATCGGAGCAATTGTAGCGATCGCCCAACGCGGACGGGAAAGCGAATTGAAGCTGTTCGACCGCGGCCGGCTGGCTGGCGCGCATAATTTCAGGGTCATCCTTGCCAAAGAAGGAGATCCAATTATTGACGCCACCTTCGAGAATGTAGACATTCGGAATGGATTCAGCCACCAGCAATCTCCAGGCCTGGGTAGAAAGCTGTTCGTCATTGCTCATGACCACATAAACCGCATTCGGGGCCGAACCAGCCAAAAGCTGGGGAACATGCATACTTAACTGTGCCACCGGAATATTGGTTGTGCGGCGAATGTGAAACAGGTTGAAATCTGCCTCAGAGCGCACATCCAGCATGGTCAGTTTGAGGGTATCATCATTCATGCTTTTGAACAATTCGGCGGGGACGATCTGAACCTGGTGCTCAGCCAAAGCCTGATCAGCACCCATCTTGACTGCCTGTTCGTTAATTGTGCGGTTAATCTGCACACGAGCGTACTTGGTTTCAGTGGAGGGCTTGCCAATGAAAACCACAGCCAGAGCCAGCACTACCAGAGCAGCCGCACCGTAGATACGCTGTTTGGGCTCTTTGCTCAAGTCTTTCTTGCCAATGAGGCGTTCCAACTGCTCGCCGCCCCAGAACATGAAGAGCGCCATGAATACCACCAGCAGAACAACCACGCCGGTGGGCAGCTTGAATACATCCATCAGGGTGACACGACCGTAATAACCGGCATTATTCCACCAGTTACTGAAATATTGTTCGGTTTCACCAAACAGGAAGGCGCCGAAGAAGCCGCCCACAAGGAAGATCATGCCGTCAATTTTGCCGGTAGCCGCTGAAACAACCGAGGTGCCGGGGCAGAACCCGCCGATGACAAAGCCAACACCCATAATGAGCCCGCCGAGGATACCTGAAGACAGATAGGTGAGGTTGACCCAGACCAGGTTGAAATCTAAAATACCCAGACCGGTCATGCCAAAAATAAAGACCATCGCAACCACGATGGCGGTAAACATGACCTTGAGCACGGTCAGATCGGTGAAGTAGAACTGCGCAGCCAGCTTTTTGGAGTTACCAAAGCCTGAGATCTCGAGCGCAAAGCCAAATGAAAAGCCTATCAGCGCAAAGACCAGGTAGGTCCAGGGCACGGCGGCGCTAACAGTTTGGAGAATGGGGAGAGGAAAGTTCATGGCGAGCTCCTAGATCCACAACTTACGCACAAAATAGGCCATCATGTAAGCACCAGCAAAGATGGCGAACATCAACGCCCACGAACCGGCCGAAAGCGTCGCGCCGCCGGTGAGCGCCTGACCGGAGGTGCAGCCACGCGCCATACGCGCACCGTAGACAAAGATCACGCCACCAAGGAAAGCCATTGACCAGCGCATGCGATTGGAAATTTGCGGACCTTTGTTGGTCTCGAATTTGAAACGGCCATTGATCACGCCAGAGGTAAACCCGCCCAGGATGGAGCCGAAAAAGACTGGAATAATCCAATCATCCAGCGGGTTTTTATCACCGCCAGCCATCTTGAGCAAGTAAGAGGTTTGATCGACGTGCTGCGGAGCAACGGCGTCTACCAGGAAAGCATCGATGCGGCTGACTGCGCCGGAAGCGCCCAGGCCGTTGCCAGTAAAGAAAATCGCCAGGAAGAGCACCAATCCCAGCACAGCGCCGCCAAAATAAGGGTGCACATAATCTTTGGCAGGGCGATTAAACAGGGCTTTTAAGCCTTTGGTTGCGGGGGAAACAGAAGTTGTCATTTAATTCTCCTGGCTGCCTCTCCGCTCTCGCAGAGAGGCAGCAATGGTGAGCGTTGATTAGTGCCTGTGTGAATGGTGGTGCGATTTGGAAGAGCTGCTGTGTTGGTGTGGCTCAAGTTCTTCCCAGCCGGTGACCATGCCGCGCATGGCCTCCAACGGAGTGGCGCCGGTGGTAGTGAGATATACATGTGCCACCACAAAAGCGGCGAGCAGCCAGGCCACAAGGCTGTGGAAAGGCGCCAGAACGGGCAGCCCGCCAAACCAGCCGGTCAACTGCGGCCACTTTTGCACGCTCCACATCAGCGCACCGGTGATGATTTGCAGTGGGAGGAGCACGTTCAATAAGCCAAAATACGTTACCTGCTGCAGGGGGTTTAGCTTTTTATCCTTGCGTTTCGCAAACGGATGAGCCTCGCCCTTGAAAATGCCACTGATGTAGAAGCGCGCCTGTACGATGGCATCATCGAAGAAACCACGCGGACGCGGGATGTACTGTTTGATCTCACCAGTGGTCAGGTGCCAGAAGAGGGAAAGCAGGGCGTTGATCACCAGGATGGCCGCCAGCACATTGTGAATGGTGACCATGTGCGGGAAGGAGAATGCACCGAACACATCCGGGCGGTGGATAATTAGACCGGTGAAGAGCAGGAAGATGATCGAGAAGGTTTGAAGCCAGTGCCAGAAGCGCTCATAGCTCTCGTACATATACGTCTTTTCGGTGGCGACTTCATTTTTTGGCAGCCTGAGCGAGGCGGTATAACGCAGGGTGCCATGCACGGCAACTGCCAGCAAAGTACCAGCAAAAGCCAGCGCACCCAGCCAGTCGATCCAGTTGATGCGGTCGCTGCCAAAGACGTAGAGACCATCCTTCATGGTGGCAGGCTGGTAATACAGAGCGCCATCTGCGTGAGTGACAATCTCGCCAGTAAAATTGACGTTGCTATCGGTAACAAATTTGGGGGCGGTATCCGCAGGAGCATAAGCGGCAAGCTGGATAGGTTGAGAAACGCGCGAATCACTATTGTGGCAGGTCTTGCATTCACGGGTAGCGTATTCGCCGCGCGCGACGTTGTGGTTGATGCTGTAGGGCTGCACCTGGCCTTGAATGCGCGGATTTTCCAAACCGAGCGCAGCCAGGCGACTAGAAACAACCGCACTCTGCTCAAGGGTGGTAATTTTTAGTTCGGTGCTGTCAATTTGTCCATCGCCATTGGCGTCGAACGCTTTGATAATCTCAGGAGCGTAAATACCCTTGCTCAAATAGGCGGATTGCAAGTCCAGTTCGCGCACAGGGCGAGGTGCTCCGCTGGCATCATCATAGACCCAAAACCAGGAGGTGATCAGGTTGTAAGGGGTGAGCAGGGTCTGTCCATCGATATTGGTGCGCTGCATGAGAACCGGTTTGTAACCAGTAACCAGATCGGTAACGGTATTACTGCCACTCTGGATGCCTCGACACAGGTTGGTGGGCGTACCATCGGCTTTAACAACGGTCCAGTCATAAGACTCGATCGCGGGGGCATAGAGCTGCGGGATATGGCAGGATTCACAGGCCAAAACCGTCATGTGCTGTTCGCTGTAGGGCAGCCAATCGCCGTGAGATTGCTGCGCATCGTGACAGGATTCGCAGCGGCGCATGGTAGCCTTGTTCTCTGGTGAAATCGTGAACTGTGCGCTTTGTCCACGCGCAAAGTCGTGATTGGGCATCTTCAGATATTCACCAATGGAGAGCTTGCGGGGGTCATACGTGAGATGCGCCGGGCTAGTGCCGGGAGTCTTCTGTGAATGCACCGGGTTATTGAGGGAGAAGTGGCAATCGGTGCATTTAAGTGCGCGCTCGGCGTGGATATCCCAGGAGCGCGCCAGACCGGACTTGCCGCTGATGTTCACGCCTGACTCGGAGATCTTTTGCGAGGCGATTACCTGACCAGTGGTGGCTGTCTGCGGATAGCTCTGGTCACAAGCTGAAATAGTCAGAGGGTCCTGCCCATTGGGATGCACTTCGCCATGACAGGCAGCGCAATTTTCGTTGGTGGGGTCCTGAATCTGGACAAATTCCGGTTTGAGGTTGCCGCTCGCATCAAAGGAGGCGGGGTTCCACTGGTAATCCCCCTGGGCGGTTTTATCAACAAACCCATTGCCCAGCAGGGTGGCAGTATTGGCCAGCCCAAACTTGCCAGCTTTAATTTCAGCAGCGCGGGCGGCAACGTCTGGTTGCGGCAGGTGACACAGGAAGCAGTCCATTTCCATGCTGCCCGATATTTGCCAATCCCAGGCTACGGGTTGGCCCGTTTGCGGGTCCAGAATGGAGGTTTCTGGGTCGGCAGCATTTACCACCAGGTCGGTAAGCGCCGTACCGCCGCGTGACCTGGTGGCAGGACCGCCGCCGGGAATGCGTTCGCCGTATTTCATCAACCATTCGGGGGTGCTCAAATCCAGGAGCCGGTCGCCTTCCTGGCTGAGATAACGATAGGTAAGCGGGTCCCACTTGCCAAAGACACCTTCACTTGCATTCCAACTGTCTTTGGTGGGTTTGTAGGTGCTAAGGCCAAGATCAGAATGAAAACTGTGGGTTTCTATGTAGGCGGTGTCGTGGCATGCGCCGCAGGTTTTCATGGTGGAAACGGGCAGCCCGCTCTTGAGCACGTTTGCGCCGCTGACATCCAGCATGGCAAAGACCGGGTGAATGGGTGAGGGCAAAGTCGCGGGAAGCGCGCTACGCTGCGCCCAGGCCTGCTGAAGTCCAAAAGCAAGCAAGGAAAGGGAGAGAACCCCCAGGCCAAACAGCCATTTTCTCAGGCGAGCATTGTGGAAAATTGATAGGATTCGTGTTTTCATGATTTCATCCAATATGCCTGTTTATTTGGTATCAACGCGCCCGCCCCAACGAATGGGGTCACCGGGATAGCCGAGGGCTTTCCAATCCATACGGCCATTATCTGTATGGCAATCATCGCACTGCAGCGCGTTTTCTTTCGGCTGCACCATGTGGGTCGTTGGCCAATACATATAGGTCTCGGCAAATCCATAGCCGCCGCTGTAAGCCAGTCCAAATCGCTCCTGGGCAAGTATGAAGGCATTATCCCAATTAAAATTGGTCCAATATCCATCCGGACCGGCAGTCACTGGCGCAAGAAGATAGTTATAGCCAGTATCGTAGGGTTGTTTGGCTGCATGAAGCTTGAACGGGAAGATTTTGGCGGTTTTATCTGCAATATCGCCCGCAGGCTTGTTGATGTAGGTTGGTTTCGTGGGGTCGATCTTATCGCCGAGAATGTAGCGCTCTGAAAGGTTGCCGTTAAACCACAGGTAGGTGGGTTGGACATTCTTTTCGTATGCGAATGAGCCTTTGATCTTGAGATAGGTGAAATGGTCATCACCAATGTCCTGACCGGAGGTTGACCAGTCCCAGGAAACCTTGGTGGGATCTTTGAGCGCAAAGGCGGGGATATGGCAGGTCTGGCAAGCCAGTGAGCTGACATGTTTATTGAGACGCTCATCCTTATGGAGATTTTCGGCGTGACACTGGGTGCAGGAGACCTGCTCGGCCGGGTCGACCGTGAAATTATCGACTACCAGGCGGCCCTTAATCACGTGATCTTTGGTGACATGGCAGTCGGTGCAAAGAAAGTTATTGCGGCCCATGTGCACATCCAGGGATTCGGACGGGAACTTGAGGCTTTCATCGAGATCGCCGTGTTTTACGCCGTTGCCACCGCCGCCGTCAAAATGACACTTGCCGCAGGTGGCGCGGTTGGGAGCAGCTACGCTGCGCGCTGCAGCCAACAAATCCACCGTATCGGCAGGGTTGCCGTACTTGCCTTTGGAATAACCCGATTGAGCATGGCACATCAGGCAGTCCACATTTTCGGATTTTGTGAAGTCAAAAGCGGGGGTAGTAGCGGTGACTTCCTTCCAACCATAGCCAATGTGGCAGGCAGTGCAGCTTTTCTGGTTGCCCTGCGCGCTGATACAGAAGTTGTTGATCTGGTTTGCCTTGCCAATGGTTACCGGCTTATCGTGTCCGGGCATGGTGAAAGGCTTTGATTCCCAGGTCCAGTGGGTGGTCATCATAATATCCGCAGCGGCCAACGGATGGCATGTGAGACAATTGCGAGTCACTTCCTGTCCGGTGGTAAAGGGGCCTTTGATGATATCTGCATGACTGGTATGAACCGGGTGTTCAGGGATGCCCGCCCAGGGGTCTTTGGTAGATGGGGCGACCCTGGGCCAGAAAATGATCAGCGGCACAAGAATGACTGCCAAAATACCGATCAGGCCTAAAATCCAGTATGGTTGTTTCTTCATTAGGTTCTCCTCAAAAAATGGATGAGAAAATTATTCCGCGACAATTTCTTCCATCAAGTTGGCGTGATGGGTAATACGATCACGCATGACGGCACGCAGCAGGTCAATGGCATCGATCAGGCGTGCATCGCTGATGGAATATGTGATAGTTGTGCGAGAGCGCTGTGTTTCCACCAACCCACGCTCGCGCAATACCTTAAGATGACGGGATGTGGTGGACTGGGTCAGGGTTAACTCTGAGGTGAGTTCATTAACGCTGCAAGGCCGCTCGGAGAGGGTATATAAAATGAGCAGTCGGGTCGGGTCGGATAAAGCGGAACAGAAGTCGGCCTGAAGATGGACAATTTCCTGAGCTAGATTTTGTGAGATCATTGAATATCCTTATATTCGTTTAAGCGCATATACGCTCTCTGATAATAACTTTGTGACAAAAAGCGCAATAGTGTCATGTGTCATACATAATGCGTGACAATGTATGGATAATATACATACTATTTGTGTAGTTGGAGTGAACTGGGAGGAGTTACACAAAGTAGATCACCGGCCACCCTGCAACCAGGTAACGCGTTATGGCCTTGGTACCTGGTTGCAGGGTTCTGGATCGTTAAAGACAAACTGCCTGGGTACAGCTCCAGGCAGTTTGTAGAACAGGTGGGGCGAAACTCTTTGTTGTGTAAGCCAGCAAAACCGCACCTTTATGGCGGTAGTTGCGATCTCAGGGCATCTCTACGGTAAATTTAATTGCATTAAATTTCAGGTTCGGGCGAGTGCTTACCCGTTTACTTTTGTGAGGCCGTTTTCGCGCGCAAAAGCAGCGGCAGCCTTTCGGTCTTGAAGGTTTAATTTTCCGAGAAGCGAGTGGACATGATATTTGACCGTATTTTCTGCAAGGAATAGCAGGTCTGCTATCTGCTGGTTTGACTGGCCGGTTGCCAGCACACGGAGTACGTCCAATTCGCGGTCGGTTAACTTTGACAGGCGGGGATCAACTGGCTGCTGAATAGGTTTTGTGCGAGAAAGCTCATCCATCAGGCGCATGGTTAGGGTCGTTGAGAGAGCACTCTCTCCATTGTGAACTGCGCGTATCGATTCAACCAGTTTGGAGGGGCGCAGATTTTTAGAAAGGTAGCCTTTTGCACCGCTGCGAACCGCCGCAAACAGATCATTGTCTTCTTCAGACATGGTAAGAAACAAGACTTTTATATTTGGGAATTCAGAAAGAATGCGGCGGGTGGCATCTGCCCCTGTGCCGTCTGGCAATGAGAAATCCATTAAAACGATATCTGGTGGATTCTCGCGGATCAATTCGACTGTTTCTTCCACAGAGCCGGCCAAACCAACAATCTCAATCTCTGGTTCGGAACCAATTATGGCTTTGAGGCCTTCACGAAATAGAATATGATCATCGACAATAATTATTCTAATCATTCAAATTCCTATGACTGTGCACGGCCAGATAAAATGATATCGAGTTAATCGCATGGGATGTTAACAGATATTGTAGTACCAACATCTAAGGCAGATTTTACAGTTAATGTGCCATTTAGCAAAGTCGCCCGCTCGCGCATAAATTTCTGGCCATAATGAAGGTCCATTTTTTGGGTACGGGCAGGGTCATAGCCTTTGCCATTGTCAACGATCTCAAGCGCCAGCGTGGTTGGGTCCCAAGTGAGCTTGACAATAACAAGGGTGGCATGCGCATGTTTTTCAATATTGTTCAGGGCTTCACGGAAGATGTAAAACATGTGGCGCAAACGAGCGGCGGAAAGATTGCGAGGCACACCACAAGTAGAAAAGTCAATCGTAAATGAGGAACGTTCGGCAACCTGCTTTGCGTAGCGAGAATACAGGTAAAGGAGATCAGCAGAATCTTCCGCCTGGAGAACAGCAAGTGTTCCGCGCACGAGATCATAAGACTCGTTTGCCACCTTTGACATGGACCTGATCTCCATGATCAAGTCGGAATTTACGCTCTGGTCACCTTCGGACAAATGATCGAGCTTCATGCGAAGGTAACTGATATTTTGCCCAACTGTATCATGCAAATCGCGGGCAATATCCAACTGCATTGTGTGGATTTTTTCAGTCAGCCTGGCTTCCTCGTGGGCTTTTTTCTCGACCATCAACCCAATGGCCTGGGCCATTTCGCCGGAAAGGTTGGCGAGCATATCAGATTGCTCCGCGTCAACCAGCTGACCATTTGACGGATAAAGCAATAACAGCCCGACCGGGTTTGCTCTATAGAGCAGGGGCAAACAAAAGCCCGTCTGCTCTTCATAGTCTGATAAAAAATTCGCTTTGCGGTTGCAGAAGTCCAGCGAATGAAGGGTGTGATTATTTTTCAAGATACATTGCTGGCAAGGATAGGCAACCAGGTTAGCTGGGGAGTATGGATTTTTATCTACCTGGGATTCAGCAACCAGATGATTGACACGAATAAACCAATCCTTGGCATTCTCGTGGATGAAAAGCTCGATATTGGCGCTGGGAACTATGAGGGCAATCTGCTGAGCCAGCGATTTTGATACTTCGGCAATATCCTGACTGGCAGAAAGCTGCTGAATAAAATTATGTTTTACATTGAGAATTTTAAGTGCGCGGGTTTTTTCTGACAGCGTGGTGAGCAAAATACGGATGAGTAACCCGATCAGACCCAGCAGCACAATAATTCCAAAGATTTCTCCATAAAATATGAAAAATCCATCATATTTATAATTTGTAGTTGAAATATGTTCCCTGGTTTGCTCTACAATTATGAAGACGCCCGTCAGAAGTAGAATCCAACCGTAATAACGGGAAAAAAAGTTGACCGCTGAATTTAATTTTTCTTCCGCAGGAACAACAAAGGGGTCGCGAGTTGGCTGTTGGGTTTTCTTCTTTGCAGAAAACAAGTCGGGAATATGCATGTTTTTGATTCCGCGGTCAGACCAAAATTCAATATTGAATGAACTATTAGGATACTGGGTGATATTTCTAAATTATTAATGTCTTCTCAGGGCATCCGTATTTGTACGTATACGTAAAGATAATATTATAAGCCAAATTTGCGATTTGTTAGTATTTTTACATCGAATTTGACAAAAAAGGATTAAGCAAGGATTAATAGAGACCCCTAAAAGACCATCCCTGGGGTAATCATCTTTAATCCCTGAAGATGAAGGTGGATGGATGGTAATAGGGAGAAGGCTGATGTATGCTAGTGGAGATATTATTCTGTTTCAATGGAGAGTGGTGTGGCTGTATATATATGCGAATTGCCACCGGCACAACAGGAAGCCGCTACAACAAAGACAGTCGTGTTATGGGGACACGAAAATTTGTTGGGATATTCGGTTGAGTTGCTGCTTAATACCCGCAAAGGCCTGGATTTGATAAAGATTTCTGACAGCCTGGGCGTGGTTTTTTTATTGAAACAGGTGGAAAAAATTCACCCCGATGTGGTGGTGATTTATCAGCTGAATTGTTCCAGCAATGCAGAATTGCCTATGCGCTTGCTACAAAATCAGGCGCGCCTAAAGGTGATCCAGGTAAACCTGGAAAATAATTCAGTGGAAGTATTCAGCAAGCAAAAAGTTGTTATAAACGAAGGGACTGACCTTCTTTCGATCGTTGAAGGCTGCCCGCGCCTGCCCTGCCCGATCGAGTAAATCGGGTAATTTACAAGGAGAAAACAAAAAAAACGCTGCCCCATTACTCTCATTTTATTTTTTTATCACCAGACCAAACAGGAGAATGACTATGGCACTTCAAAAGTTTTTAGATCGACTTTTTTCGTACTTGATGATCGCTTCGCTGATCTTTAGCGCGGCGGGTTCAGTCCAGGCGAAAACCCCACTGGCACCTGGCGCGAATGCGCCAACCGCCAGCAGTGTTGGAGCAAAGCCACTCCCCACGCCTTCACCGGCAGAGAGTGGACCCTCCCAACCAACAAAAAAAATCACACCTGCTGAGCGGCAAGCTGCCGCAGATGCCAACACATCCAAGGGCTTCCTGCCCGGTGTGGCTGGCAAACAACTGCAAAGCCAACTGCAAGCCAGCGGCAAATCAACCGGCTCAATGGCCCCGCAGCCACAGATTTCGCCAATTGACGAGACTGTGGTGCCGCATTTCTTTGGCCCTTTTGCCAACTATGCGAACAGCCCAATGCCCCGCGGTCCTATTCTGGATGTGACCCTGGATGCTGGCGGCGCTGGTTATTCACAAGACACAAATGTTGAAATTGTGGATGCATATGGCACCGGCTCTGGCGCAGTTGCCAGTGCTATTGTGGATGTTAACGGCGTGATTGCGGGTATTACAGTGGTTGATCCTGGCGTTGATTACACCGCCCCAATAGCTGTTATCACCGATGTAAGTGGTTCGGGTGCGGCAGCCACCCCCAACCTAAATCCTGCAGTTCTTTCGGGCGGGTTGCTCAAGTTCATTGATGCCCTGCCCCAGTTAGGCCCCTCAGGCATGAACTTGCTCGGCCAGTATCTTTCAATCGCCAAGCCGGATACCATCAGCTTCCCCGGCAGCGATTATTATGAAATTGAACTGATCGAGTTCAGCCAGAAGCTGCACAGCAACCTGCCCCCCACCACACTGCGCGGCTACCGCCAGACCAACCTGGGCACGGATGGCCTTGGCGCCAATACGCTGGCTCCCGATCCCATCAAATACCTGGGACCATTGATCATTGCCAGCCGCAATACCCCGGTGCGCATCAAGTTCACCAACAGCCTGCCTACTGGCGAAGCTGGCGATCTGTTCCTGCCGGTCGACACCAACGTAATGGGCGCAGGCCTTGGCGGGCGTACCGCTGCTGGCGCACTCTGCAACCCTGAAGAACCCCAGACTGGCGCTAATATTTGCGCTCCTTACACTGATAACCGCGCCACCCTGCACATGCACGGCGGCCTGGTCCCGTGGATCAGCGACGGCACCCCGCACCAGTGGGTCACCCCGGCTGGCGAGACGACCCCTTATCCAAAGGGGGTTAGTGTGCGCTACGTGCCAGATATGTGGTACCTGAACGGTGTTGTTGTGCCTGCAGGTACCCCCGGCGCAACCAACAACCCCGGCGATGGCTCTCTAACCTTCTACTACAACAACCAGCAGAGCGCCCGCTTACATTTCTACCATGACCATGCCTACGGCATCACCCGCCTGAACGTATATGCCGGTGAAGTAGCTGGTTACCTGGTAACTGACGAGATTGAACAGGACCTGATCAATGGCACGAATGTGACCGGCGTCAACCCTGGTCTGGACAATGTGCTGCCTGGTGTGGGCGTTCCGCTCATCATCCAGGATAAGAGCTTCGTTGATGAAACCACTATCAGTACTCAGGACCCCACCTGGCGTTGGGGCACGGGCGCAAAAGACCCGTTAACCGGACGCCGCGCTCCCAAAACCGGCGACCTGTGGGTTTCCAGCGTTTATATGCCCGTTCAGAACCCGTGGGATACCATTGGCGGCGCCAATGCATTTGGCCGCTGGCAGTACGGCCCATGGTTCTGGCCGCCCACAGAAAATGTGACTCATCCGCCAGTAGCGAATGAATATTACGACCCGAACTGTGATGCATCAGCCGGATGGTGTGAACCGCCCATGCGTCCCGCCAGTTCAACCCCGTCCATGGGTATGGAGGCCTACAACGATACTATGCTGGTGAACGGCACAGCCTACCCGTTCATGAACGTGGACCCGAAGATCTACCGCTTCCGCGTTTTGAACGGCGCTAACGACCGCTTCGTCAACCTGCAGATGTACGTGGCAGACCCGACTCAGTCCAACCCCTACGCGGGCATGACCGAAGTCAAGATGGTGGACGCGGTGGCCAACCCGCTCTACCCTGCCACCTTCCCGGGCGACGGCCGCGTTGGCGGCGCCCCGGATCCCCTTATGGCCGGCCCGGCATGGATCCAGATCGGTACCGAAGGCGGCTTCCTGCCCGCGCCGGTAGTGATTGAAAACCAGGCCATTACCTGGCAAACGAACCCCGGTCTGTTCAACGTAGGCAACGTGCTCGATCACTCGCTGCTGATCGGCAACGCCGAACGCGCCGACGTACTCGTAGACTTCAGCCAGTATGCTGGTAAGACCATCATTCTCTACAATGACGCTCCGACCGCCTTCCCGGCGCTCGACCCGCGCTATGATTACTACACTGGCAGCCCCAACCAGATGGATTCCGGCGGAGCGCCGACCACGCTGGCTGGCTACGGCCCAAATACCCGCACCATCATGCAGTTCCGCGTTTCTGGCACAGCTGCAGGCACTTTCCCGAACAACGCCTACAATCCTGCCTACCTGGCTCTGCTCGAAAGCGCGTTTGCCAAAGGCCCTGCCCCCGAAAAACGCGGCGTCTTTGAACGCGGCTCAGAACAGATTATCGTGCCGCAGGCCGCTTACAACAGCGCTTATGGCACAAACACCCCTGATGACGCTTCTCAGTATGTGAAGATCACCGACCGGGGTATGACCTTTACTCCCTATGGACAGACACAGCCTGTCACTATCACCTTCCAGGAGAAGGCCATTCACGATGAAATGGGCGCCACCTACGACCCGAATTACGGTCACATGGGCGGCATGCTCGGTCTGGAAATCCCTGGCACAAACAACCTGAACCAGAACATCATCCTGTACGGCTATGCCGTGCCTCCTGTGGATGTGATGAGCGATTCTGGACTTGCGCAGATCGGCACCCTGGGTGACGGCACGCAGCTCTGGAAGATCACGCACAACGGCGTAGATACCCACCCGATACACTTCCACCTGGTCAATGTACAGGTGATTAACCGTGTGGGTTGGGACGGATTGCTGCTGGTTCCAGATGCCAACGAACTTGGTTGGAAGGAAACCCTGCGCATCAACCCGCTGGAAAGCACCATCGTAGCCATGCGCCCAGTAGCCCCCACACAGCCCTTTGAACTGCCCGACAGCATCCGCCTGATCGAACCGGCCATGCCCGAAGGCGCGATTCTGATGGGTCCTCCTGGTGGCTTTATTGATCCCGGCCTCAACAAGATCACGGTTACCAACCGCCTGGTCAACTACGGTTGGGAATACGTCTGGCACTGCCACATCCTGAGCCATGAAGAAATGGACATGATGCACCCGTTGGCCTTCACCACCGCACCATGGGCGCCCACTAACCTGGCTATGAACACCCCCGGTGTACTGACATGGACAGATAACTCGATCGCAGAAACCGGTTTCAGGCTGCAAAGGGCCACAGATGCAGGGTTCTCACAGAATCTATCCACATTCCCAATCGGCAAGGATGTCTTCACCTTCACCGACCTGACCTACAATACCAGTGTGGCTTACTATTACCGCCTGTTTGCCGATAACACGATCGGTGATGGCACAAATTACGGTGCTGGCACGGTTGGCTTCCCAACTATGACCTCCAGCTCAGTTTCCAACA
>Ga0105047_10004002_pt1 | contig 25834 bp, 22 predicted proteins | sample MAT04_FD_78384 | JGI IMG/M metagenome (GOLD analysis project Ga0105047, IMG submission 78384) | Freshwater microbial communities from Lake Fryxell liftoff mats and glacier meltwater in Antarctica - MAT-04 (megahit assembly) | ecosystem: Environmental > Aquatic > Freshwater > Ice > Liftoff...
CACCACCGAGGCCTGGGGGACCACCCGCCAGAGGTTGCCGCTGCGCACCGCCGCAAAGCCGGACGTCCGCAGCACCGACAGGAACAGCTCCCACACGCCGGCGCGGCTGAGTGGCTCGGCCGAGACCACGTTCACCTGCCCCTGCACGGCCGGATCGAGCACCAGGGTGCGGCCGGTGATGCGCGAGACCTGCTCGGCCACGTCCTTGATGTCGGCCCCGCGCATGTTGATGACCACGTCCTGCATGGCCTGTGGCGGAGGCGCGACGGTCTGGGGTGCGGCGGCCAGGGTGGCACCGGGAACCACAGGACCGATCATCATCGACAGGGCCAGCACACTGGTGGTGGACAGGCGGAGAAACTTGGTCACGCCGGGCTCCTAGCGAAGGGGAAAGTTGAGGGTCAGGCGACGGCCCTGCCGGACCACCACCACGCGCGCCTGGCCAGACGACCGGGCGCGTTCGAACAATTGCTGGTCGGTCGCGGCATTGCCGACGGCCTGGCCGTTCAGGGTCTCGATCACGTCGCCCGGTTGCAACCCGAAGCGGCGCAGCTCGGCCGACGGGTTGTCACCGACGCGATAGCCTTCTGCCGAGGCGGCGACGCCGAGCGTCCCGGCGGCAGACGTCACATTGGCTGTCGCACCGCGATCCAGCCCGGGCCGCGCGGGTTGAGACGCCGCCGCAGCGGCCGCGGCAGCCGTCGCGACCGGAGATGAAGCGGCCAGGGCGGCCGCCACGGCCGGCGAGGGCGGCGGCGGCCCCGGCGTCGTCACGGTGATGCCTGCGCCCGAGACGGCAGCCGCCGGGCCCGCGACGCCCGCCACCGGCGCGGGGAAGTCCAGCCGCTGTCGCGCACCACCGACGACCAGGATCACATGGTCCACGGCAATGGCCTCGATCATCGCGTCCGCGACAGCCTGGCCGACCCCGTACAGGGCCGCCGGGCCTTCGCCGACGGCGATCAGCGCCGTCGAGGCCGAGGCCGGGCTGGCCATCAGCACGCCCTTCAGCACCAGGCCCGAACTGGAGCCTGGCAGACCGCCGATGCCCACTGCCCCGCCGCCGAACGGTGCCAGGCCGACGATGCGCGCCACGTCGACGTCGCCGCCCGTCGATCCCGTGGATACGCCCAACGGCGGCAGGGTCTCGGCTACGGCGACCTCCGAGCGGCCGTCATCCCACCCGGTCAGACGCCAGGTCAGCCCCGCCAGCGCCACGGCCAACGAACCCACGACCACCACGCTCACTGCCCTGAGCGCCAGTTCGTCCCTGCGCTCCGGGGTCATGCCCCCCCTCCCGCAAGACGATCGACGAAGCCCGACAGAGACGCCATCTCTGCCGTCGATCCGGCCGGGCCCACGGATACGTCCACCGCGATCAAATCGGGGTCGTCGGTGGCGCGCAGGGCCACCCGCACCGACCAGTCGCGATCCATCATCCGCACCGTCGAGACGTCGGGGCCGGCCGCCACGCCTTCGAGGTTCAGCTCCACCAGCCGGTTCTCTGCCACCCACTGGGCCACCACCCGCTGCTCCAGCCCGCGCACGCCGTCGACATGGGTCTGTGTCGCCCGGGTCAGGCCCACCGTGGCGATCGCCAGAATGAACAGGGCGACCAGTGCCTCCATCAGGGAATAGCCGTCACGCCTCACGACGCCGCCTCCCCGGTCACAGGAACCACGACCGCGTTCAATCCGTCGAACTCGACGCGCCAGCGCCGGTCGCCCTTGGCCAGCCCGAAGGCGGCCATCGGTACAGCGCCGTCCGGATCGATGACCAGCGGCGAGGACACCTCCAGCCCCACCAGCAGGACCCCGGCGGGCAGGCTGTGCCGTTCGGCCAGGGCGTCCGTCACACCCGCCGCCTGATCCGTCCCCCGCACGAACCCGTAGCCCTCGCCGTCAAAGGCCAGGGCGAGGGGCCGGCGCGTCACCAGCACATCGTCGGCGGCCAGCCGCAGCCGGTCGGCCAGACGGTTGGCCTCGCTCTCCACACCCAAACCCCTATCACCGAGACCCACGCCCAGGGTCACGACCCCGGCCATCACCCCGACGATGGTAAGCACCACCAGGATCTCGACCAGCGTCATGCCCTCGCGGCGGGCCAGGCGAATGGTGTCCCGCGCCGACCGCATCAGCGGGTCTTGTCGGTCAGATCGGCGTCCAGATCCTCGCCGCCCTCGCGCCCGTCCTTGCCATAGGAGATCAGGTCATAGGTGCCGGTCCGGCCCGGGCTGCGATAGACATAGGCCTTGCCCCAGGGATCGGCGGGCAGTTCCGGCAGATAGCCGCCGGTCGCCCATGACACGGGCTCGGGCGGGCTGGTCGGCTTCTCCACCAGCGCCTGCAGTCCCTGGGCTGTCGTCGGATAGTCACCATTGTCGAGACGATAGACCCGCAACGCAGTGGCGATGGTCTTCAGGTCGGTCCTGGCCACGGTCACGCGCGCCTGATCCGGCCGGCCGATCACGTTCGGAACGATCAGGACGGCGACCACAGCGATGATTGCCAGCACGACGATCATCTCGACCAGGGTCAGGCCCGCGCGCCGCGAGGCAAGACTTTGGCTCCGCTTGTGACGCTTGGACAAAGTAATCATGACACTTTTTCTCGACGGCGCAGCAGTGGCGACAGGCTTGTTTTCGCTGCTATAGACCGGGGCGGTCCGCGCGACCACGCCATTCTCTTTGAGTTCCGCCGATGCTCGGTCGACCCGCCAGATCGAACCTTCCAAGCCGGGGCTTATGGCGCATCGTCGATGACAGAATCATAGCAGTCGACCGCGCCTGGGACGGGCCGACCATGGTTCTGGTGCCCTCGGAAGACGTCCTGACCCTGACGGTCGACCTGCCCTTCCCGACCCGTGCCCAGCGCCTGACCAACCTGCCCTATGCGGTCGAGGACGCGGTGGCCGAGCCTCTGGCCACTCTGCATTTCGCCCTCGGCATGGAGATGGCCCCGCGCCGCCACATCGCCGGGGTCGTGCGCCACGCGCGAATGCAGTCGTGGCTGGCGATACTGGCCGAGGCCGATCTGGATCCGGCCATCCTGGTGCCCGACGCCCTGACCCTGCCCCTGCCGTCGGCGGGCGTCTGGGCGGTGCGGACCGAAGGGGACCGCGCTCTGGTCCGCACCGACAACGGTGCCGGCTTCGCCCTGCCGGTCGCCATGCTCGAATCGGCCTGGGGCGCGGCTGGCCGGCCCCGGCTGATCCCGCTGGGAGCCCCGCTACCGGCAATCTTCGCCGAGGGCATCGAGTCCGAAACCGCGCTGGTCGACGGTCAGGGCGAGGCCGTCGCCCTGCTGCCACCGCTCGACCTGTGTCAGGGGCCTTACGCTGCAACCCGTTCGGGCGAGCCCTCGGTGCTGCGGAGCCTGGCCCTCGTCGCCGGCATCGGCGTCATAGCCCACATCGCCATCCTGGCCACGGACGCCTTCCTGCTGGACCGGATGGCCGACCGCAAGGAAGCCGAGGCGCGCACCCTGCTCCAGTCGGTCGCGCCGCAGATCGGCCTGACCGACAATCCCGTGGAAGCCGTCGACCGCATCCTGCCCTCCGCCGGCGGCGGAGGACGGCCCTTCACCCGCCTGCTGGCCCAGACCTCGGGAGCCCTGCCGGGTGCCGGCGCGGTCGCCTTCAACAGCCTGGCCTGGACACCCGGCTCGCTGGATCTTGGCGTGGCAGTTTCGGACGCCGCGACTCTGGACCGCGCCGTCGCCGCGCTGAACGCCTCGGGCCTCAGCGCGACGGGGGCCCCGTCCGGCGTCGACCCGGCAACGGCCACCAACGGCCTGAATGCGACCCTGCGGATCACCCCGGCAGGGGCCCGATGAAGCCGCCCGCCGTCCTCGACCGTGCGTCCCCGGCCCTCGCCTCTGCGGCCGGCTGGATGGCCAGCCGGTCGCGGCGCGAGCAGATCCTGATCGCTGTGCTCGGCGGGTTTGTGACCGTCGCCGCCCTCTGGCTGCTGATCCTGCGCCCGCTGCTGGAGGCCCGCACCACGGCCGTCGACCGGATCGCCGCCTATGAGACTGTCATGGTCCGGGTTCGCACCGCCGGGGGGACTGCCGGCCCCATGGCCCAGACCCTGACCGGCCCGCTGGAGACCGCCATCCCGATCCAGGCTGCCACATTTGGCATCGTCCCGACCGTCACGTCCGACGGGGACGCCGTCGCCGTCACGGTCACAGAGGCCCGCTACGACAGTCTAGCGCCTTGGCTGGCGGCGCTGGAGGCGTCCGGGGCGTCTCTGTCCTCGGTCCGGATTGAGCGCGGCAACCAGCCGGGCCTCGTCAACCTGTTCCTGCGCGTCGAACCATGAGCCTGGCGGAAGATCATATCCCCGCCCTGCCGCCGGTTCCCGGCCTGGCCTACGGTTTCGCCCGCCGGCGCGGGGCCATGATCCTGCGCGGCGGCGACCGTCCCCTGTGCCTGCACCGGCGCTCCGCCACCCTCGAGACCCTGCTGGAGGTCCGGCGCGTCAACGGCTCGGACATCGCCTTCGAGGCCGTGGACGACGACCGGTTCGACGCCCTGCTGCGCGAGCAGACCGGCGGCGAGGCTGCGCCCGCCGCCGACTATGCCGCCTCGGAAGACGACCTTGCCGCCCTCGCCGAGGACGCCGCAGCCGTCGATGACCTGCTGGACAGCCGCGACGACGCACCCGTCGTGCGGCTGATCAACGCCCTTCTGTTGCAGGCCATCCGCGACGGGGCCTCCGACATCCATATCGAGGCCGAGGAGAAGCGGCTGGTCGTGCGGTTCCGCATCGACGGCGTGCTGCGCGAGGTGCTCGAGCCCGCCCGCGCCCTGGCCCCCCTGCTGGTGAGCCGCATCAAGGTCATGGCACGGCTCGACATCGCCGAGAAGCGCGTACCCCACGACGGCCGGGTGACCCTGCGGATCGGGGGTCTCGACGTCGACGTGCGCGTCTCCACCATCCCGTCCCAGCATGGCGAGCGGGTCGTACTGCGCCTGCTGGATCGCGGCTCGACCAGCCTCGACCTCGCCCAGCTGGGCATGAGCGCGCGTGATCTCGAGACCTTCGAGCGGCTGATCGCCCGCCCGCACGGGGTCATCCTGGTGACCGGCCCGACCGGCTCGGGCAAGACCACCACCCTGTATTCCATCCTGACGCGGCTGAACGACCGCCGCCGCAACATCATGACGGTCGAGGATCCGATCGAATACGCGCTGGACGGCATCGGCCAGATGCAGGTCAACGCCCGCATCGACCTGACCTTCGCGCGCGGCCTGCGTGCGATCCTGCGCCAGGACCCCGACGTCATCATGGTCGGCGAGATCCGCGATCACGAAACTGCCGAGGTCGCCGTGCGGGCGTCCATGACGGGCCACCTGATGCTGTCGACCCTGCACACCAACACGGCGGTGGGCAGCGTCACTCGCCTGATCGACATGGGCGTCGAACGCTATCTGCTGGCCCCCATGCTGACCGGCCTTGCGGCCCAGCGTCTGGTCCGCCGCCTGTGCCCGGCCTGCAAGACCCCGGCCGAGGCCACCGCTGCCGATTCCGAAATGACCGGCGGGGCCATCCCCGTCGGGGCGCGCGTGTTCCGGCCGGTGGGCTGTCCCGCCTGCCGAGGCGAGGGCTACAAGGGCCGGCTGGGCGTCTATGAGGTGATCGAGATCGACGCTGAACTGCAGCAGGCGATCCACGACGGGGCCGCCGAGAGCGAGCTGGTCCGCCTCGCCCGACGGCGGGGCCCGGGCCTGCTGGAAGACGGGGCGGCCAAGGCGCTGGCCGGCGAAACCTCGGTGCAGGAGGTCGCGCGCGTCGTGCGCGAGGATATCTGATGCCGGTCTTCGCCTTTCAAGCTGTGGACGCCGACGGCAAGCCCCACAAGGGCGTGATCGAGGCCGCCTCCGACGTGGGGGCCCGCCAGCTGGTTCGGGACCGGGGCCTGCTGCCCACCCAGGTCGTCCTGTCCGGCGAGCGCCGCAAGACCGATCTGTCCAAGGGGATCGTGATCTTCCAGCGCGGGATCAGTTCGAAAACCCTGTCGGCCGTGACCCGCCAGCTCTCGACCCTGATCGGTTCGGACATCCGCATCGAGGAGGCGCTGCGCATCGCCGCCCAGCAGACCGAGGGCCAGCCCATCGGCATCGTCCTGACCGACGTCCGCACCGCCATCCTCGAGGGCCGCAGCTTCGCCTCGGCGCTGGCGCGCCACCCCAGGGTCTTCCCGGAGTTATACCGCGCCTCGATCGCGGCCGGCGAACAGTCGGGCAAGCTGTCGACGGTGCTGGCCCACCTGACCGAGTTCGTCGGCAATCAGGAGAAGGCCCGTCGCAAGGTGCAGCTGGCCCTGCTCTATCCCGCCCTGCTGGCCGGGGTCTCGCTGCTGATGATCACCCTGATGATGATCTATGTGGTGCCCGACATCGTGAAGGTGTTCGTCTCGCGCGGCGCGGCGCTACCTTTCCTGACCCGCGCCCTGATCGCGCTCTCGGCCTTCGTCCAGAGCTTCGGTATCTATGTACTGATCGCCCTTGCCGTGGCCGGCATCGCCTGGAACCGCTGGCTGGCCGTTCCCGCCAACGGCCGCCGCTTCGCCGAATTCCTGCTGAAGACGCCGCCCTTTTCGGGCTTCACCCGCCATCTGAACGCCGCCCGCTTTGCCGGCTCCCTGGCCACGCTCGTGCGCTCCGATGTTCCCCTCGTGGAGGCCCTGCAGGCGTCAGCGGCCGTCACCCCCAACCGCTATGCCCGCGAGCGCGCCCTGCTGGTGGCGGCCCGTGTGCGCGAGGGCTCGTCCCTGCGCCGCGCCATGGCCGAGGCCGACGTCTTTCCGCCCCTGCTGCTGGCCATCGTCGCGGCGGGCGAACAGTCGGGCAAGCTGGGTCATGGGCTGGAGCGTGCCGCCGAGGACCTGGAGCAGGAACTGGACTCTCTGGTGCAGGCGCTGGTGTCGCTGGTCGAGCCGGGCGTGCTGCTGCTGATGGGCGGCATCGTCCTGTTGATGGTGCTCGCCATCCTGCTGCCGATCGTCAACCTGAACAACCTCGCCGGGCTGTGACGGCGGCGCGCTACAGACTGGTCTCGATCGAGACCGGCGCGCCGATGCCCGGCAACAGGCCGACACCGCCCGGCTCGACCGAGGCCGTGAGGCCGCCGTCTGCCTGCACCCGCGCCCGCAGCACCGCGTCGCCCGATGCCGCCCGGGTCAGGGTCAGGGTGGTCGCCTCGGCGTCGGCCGTGACCGACCCGGCCAGCGCCGGAAGCAGCGTCGCTGCCCCGCCCCCGCCCACAGACGCGCATTCGCCTGGCGTGGTGGTCATCTCGCCCGCGCCTTCGGGCCGGCCGCGCAACGACAGCCGGGGCACATTGACCCGCATCACCGGCGAACAGGCGAACGGCAACCCGGGCGCGATGGCATTGATCAGCCGCATGGAGGCCGCGCCCTCCAGATCGCGCACCAGCACCCGCCCGGGGCGCACCAGAGCCTGGGCTGCCAGCGCCGTATCGGGCCCTCGCACGCTCAGCCGCTCGGCCGCCGACAGGTGCAGGATCGACGACAGGGGCTCCAGCGCCCATCCGGCTGCGAATCCGCCCGGCAGCGCCCGCTCACCCGCCCAGACCGTGCCTACCGCCTGCCGCTCCCCGTTAGAGGAGCGCGGCACGACGATCTCGGACGGTGCCATCACGATCAGTCCCAGCGCATATGTCGTGACCCCGACGGCCGCCAGCACCACGCGCCAGCGGGTCACCTTCACCGTCAGCCGCTCGAACTGAAATGCCCCCCCCGCCCGGCCACCCTCGCCGTCCCGTGTTCTCCAGATCTTCAGCATGGGCGTCTCTCCGGCTTCGCGCCGCAGATACCATAACGGCTCCTGAAGCGAAGCGCTGTCGCGAAGGTTTCACCCTGATCGAGGTACTGATCGCGCTCGTGCTGTTCGCCCTCATCGGTGTGGCGGGCTTTACCCTGCTGGACAGCGTGCTGCGCACCCAGGGCTCAACCGAGACGCGGCTGGCCCGGATGGCAGAAATCCAGCGCGCCATGCTGGTGGTCTCCTCCGACCTCGACCAGATCACCGGCGGTCTGGCCGGCTCCGGCGCGGCCCTGTCCCTGCAGAAGACGGACCTGTCGGGCGGCAGCGTCAACGTCCGCTACGATCTGGCGGGCACGACCCTGACCCGCACTGTGGCGGGGCCCGGCGGGGAAAGGACCCAGACCCTGATCGGCAACGTCTCGGCGGTGCGCTGGACCTTCCACCGTCGCCGGGGCGACTGGCTCGAGGTCTGGCCTGGACCGCCTGTCTCCGCGCCTCCGTCTCCACCGGGCGCGCCGGCCGGCCTTATGACCGGGACGCATAGACCCCACGTAGGCGTCACCGCCGTCGCGCTGGACCTGACCCTGGCCGGGCTCGACGGCCGCACCGGAGCCACCCTGCGCCGCGTCGCCTCCATCCCGCTGATGGACCCGCCTGCGCCGGTGACCGCACCATGATGCGCCTTGCCCGCCGCGAGGGCATGATCCTGCTGAACGTGCTGCTTGTGCTGGCGGTGGCCAGCGTCGCGGTGCTGATCATGGTCTCGACCCAGGACATTGAGGTGCAGCGCTCGACCCGGCTGCGCGACGCCGCCCAGGCCTCGGCCTTTGCCCGGGCGGGCGAGCTTTCGGCCGTCACCGTCCTGCGCCGTGATGGCCTGACCGCGGCGGGAACCGACAACCTGTCCGAACCGTGGGCGGCCCTGTCCCAGCAGGAAATCGCTGTTCCGAACGGCCGCTTCGCCCTCGCCATCGAGGACGAGCAGGCGCGCTTCAACCTGAACGCCCTGCAGACCGGCGACCCCGGCCCGATCGCGTTGTTCCAGCGCATCGGCGCGGCGCTCGAGGTCGATCCTGCCTCCCTGATCCGCATCGCCACGGTGGCGCGCGTCGCCGGCCCCCTGACTGACGACAGCCTGATCGTCGCCGCCGGCGTGCCCCGGGCCGACCTCGACCGGCTCTCGGCCTTTGTCACGGTGCTGCCCACGACCACCGGCGTGAACCTGAACACCGTCGACGAGCCCCTGCTGGCGCTGATGGCGGGCGACCCGGAGGTGGCGCGCCGCCTGGTGCAGAAGCGGAACGAGCGCGGCTTTCTGCTTCCCGTGGACATCGCCGCGGAGGGGGCCCCGCCCCTGCCGGGCACCGGCTACACCTCGGACCACTACCGTGTCGTCACCACCGTCACCGTCGGCAATGTCACCCAGGTGCTGGACAGCCGCCTGTCCCGTGTTCGCAGTCCGGGCGTCGTGGATGTGGTCGTGACCGGGCGTCGGCGCATGGCGGGTTGACCTTCCACCCGGGCGACCGCCTCTGATGATCCAGCCGCGGACAGTCCCGGAGCAACGTCAAAATCCGTCCCGGCCACAGACCGTCGGCATCCCTCGCGAAGACCTGTGTCGAGCGTATTACAGCACCAGCCAATGACATATCCAGCCCCGGGCGGATCGACACCGTACAGGGACGATGTTTCACCAAACGGCAACGGCAACTTCACAAACTCGCGCCGGAACCGTCACGGTTCGGCGCGGACGCCGTCACAGACCCTCGCTAGGTAAGGCACCGGGCAGGTGGAGGCGAAGCATCGTCGGACGCGCGGCATGAGGCCTCGCAACTATCCTGTCGCAACATTGATCAGACATGGTGGACATGATGACCGGCTTTCGACTGACAACCCTCCTGACGGTTGCCGCCAGCGCCCTCGCGCTGGCCGCCTGTGGCTCGGCCGAGGTCGCCTCGCCCGGTGAAGGCGATTTCGGCGGCGGCACCACGCCGACCACGCCCACCACGCCGACCACGCCGACGGCCGGCACGCCCGCCGCTGACTGCCCGACGGGCTTGGCCAACATCGGCCTGGTCGCCGGCGGCACCCTGCGCGCGTGCCAGCTGCCCCAGGACATCATCGGCAACCTGACCCTGTCGGCTCGCGCCGGCACCGTCTATGCGATCGCCGGTCGCACCCAGGTCGGTATCGACCGCGGCATCGACCCCGCCGCCCCCACCGGCTCGCAGGGCATCCTGACGATCGATCCGGGCGTGCGCCTCTTCGCCTCGGGTGGTTCGGACTATCTGATCGTCAACCGCGGCTCGCAGATCTTCGCCGAAGGTACGGCGACCAACCCGATCATCTTCACCAGCCGCCAGAACATCGAAGGCACGACCACCCTGACCTCGCAGGGCCAGTGGGGCGGGCTGGTGATCGCCGGCCGCGCGCCGCAGGCCAACTGCCAGCTGACCGCGCCGGTGACCTGCACCGGTCAGGTCGAGGGCACCTCGGCCTTCTACGGCGGCAACACCGCGACGGATAACTCGGGCCGTATCCGCTACGTCCAGATCAAGTTCTCGGGCTTCGAGATCTCGACCGGCAACGAACTGCAGGGCCTGACAATGGCCGGCGTCGGCTCGGGCACTACGGTCGAGTTCGTCCAGATCCACAACTCGTCGGACGACGGCATCGAAATCTTCGGCGGCAACGTCAACCTGCGTCGTGTCGTCATCACCGGCGCCGACGACGACGGTCTGGACACCGACACCGGCTGGCGCGGTGGTGCCCAGTTCGGCATCGTGACCCAGCGCGCGCCGAACTCGACCAGCCGTTCGGCCGGCTTCGAGTTCTCCTCGGCCCCGGCGGCGACGCCGCTGGCCTCGCGCTATGTCTCGCAGCCCAGGATCGCCAACTTCACCCTGGTCGGCCGCAACTCGCCGACCGACGCCCACACCGTCGCCCACTTCGACACGGGCACGGACGCGACGATCATCAACTCGGTGTTCACCGCTGCGCCAGGCTCGCTCGCCGGCTGTCTCGCGATCGCCGACGCTGACACGGCCACAAGCGGCGTGACCTTCAACTCGGTGTTCATGTCCTGCCCGATCCCCTATCGGCCGTCGAACGTCGCCCTCTCGACGGCGGCCTTCACGACGGCCCCGAGTTCGGGCAACACCGCGACGGGCACCTCGACCCTGACGGCTCCGACCGGTGCCACCCTGACCAACCAGGTCCTGACCTTCATCAACGGTGCCAACGAAACCGCAGTGACCCCGGTCAACGCCCCTGCGGTCTTCCCGTTCTTTACGGCCACGACCTACATCGGCGCCGTCCAGAATGCCGCCGACACCTGGTATGCTGGCTGGTCCTGCGGCTTGTCGGGCAACACGACCTGCTGATGACGGAAGCGCGGCGGCGGTCCTGACCGGGCCGTCGCCGACTTTCTTGCTTTCCGTTGAACCCCTTCAAGGCGCAGATCATGAAGAAGCTTACTCTGACCCTGACAGGGGTCCTCCTGGCCACCAGCGCGCTGATCGCGCCCGGCCTGGCCCATGCCCAGACAGCCCCGGTCGAACAGACCCCCGCTGAACAGGCCATGCCCGCCGCCGAAGACCAGGCCACCGACGTCGAGGAAATCGTCGTCCTGGGCCGCTACATTCCCGAACCCAACCGCGAGAGCCCCGAGGTCGCCGCCTTCCTGACTTCTGAAGACCTCGCCCGAACCGGCGATTCCAACGCCGCCGCGGCCCTGACCCGCGTGACCGGCCTGTCGATCGTCGAGGGCCGGTTCATCTATGTCCGCGGTCTGGGCGAGCGCTATTCCTCGGCCCTGCTGAACGGTTCGCCCCTGCCCAGCCCCGAGCCGCTGCAGCGGGTCGTGCCGCTGGACCTGTTCCCCTCGTCCATCCTTGAGGGCGTGACCGTCCAGAAGACCTATTCCGTCAACTATCCAGGCGAGTTCGGCGGTGGCGTCATCGACCTGCGCACCATCGACGCTCCCGCGGACCCCTTCTTCACCGTCTCGACCTCGCTCGGCGGCAATACCGAAACGACCGCCCAGAAGGGTCGCGTCTACTACGGCGGTCGCACCGACTTCCTCGGCTTTGACGACGGCACCCGCGAGATCCCTGGCGAACTGGCGCTGGCCTTCGCCTCGGGCAACCAGATCCAGGCGGGTCCGAACTATAATGCGACCCAGTTGCGCCGCATCGGACAGTCACTCGTCAATGCGCCCCTGCGCCTGCTGCAGACCGAGGACATCCCGGTCAATGTGGGGCTGGAAGTCTCGGGCGGCTTCTCCAACGAGACCCCGATCGGTACCCTGGGAGTCATCCTCGTCGGCGGCTATGATAACAGCTGGCGCACCCGGGCCGGCTTCCAGGAAGAGGCCCAGTTCTCGGGCAGCGACCTGATCGCCGCCACCAGCTATCGCTACCTGTCGACCCAGAACGACGTGCAGCTGAACTTCCTCGGCGGCCTGTCCCTCGCGGGCATCGACCATGAGGTCAAGTGGACCAATCTCTACGTCCGCAACACGACCAAGGAGGCGCGTACGCGCGCCGGACCGGATTTCGACGCCGGCGGATCAATCCTGCGCGACGACTTTACTGAATGGTTCCAGCGCGAGCTGTTCTCGACCCAGCTGGCCGGCGAACATGCCTTCATGGACGGGTCGCTGAACCTGGACTGGCGCGCCAACTATTCAACGACCTCGCGGGACGCGCCCTACGAGACCCGGTTTGGCTACGGCCAGGACGCCTCGGGCGACTTCATCCACGATATCGAACGCAACCTGATCTCGTTCAGTGAGCTCAGCGACGACGTCTATTCGGGTGGGGCCGATCTGGCCTACACCATCCCGCTGTCGGACTATCGCGAGGCCACCTTCTCGGCCGGCTTCGCCCTCTACGAGAACACCCGGGATTCTCAGCGTCGCGACCTGCGCTTCATCTCGCCGGCCGGCCTGACCACAGAGCAGACCGAAAGCCGCGTAGACTTCCTGTTCTCGGACTTCAACATCAACGACACCGTGCTTCAGCTCAACGAGATCACGGGCTCGAACGGCGCGGCCGCCTATGATGCAGAACTGGTCGTCAACGCCGTCTACGGTCAGGTCGAGGCCGAGATCGTTCCCCTGGTCAACCTGACGGTCGGCGTTCGTTTCGAGGACGCCGAGCAGTCGGTGACCCCGCGCGACCTTTTCGGCGGCACGGCCACATTCGGTTCGACAAGCCTCGAAGAGCAGTACTACCTCCCGGCCGGCACGGTGACCTGGAACTTCGCCGAGGACATGCAACTCCGCTTCGGCGCCTCACAGACCATCGGCCGGCCGCAGTTCCGTGAACTGGCCCCGCAGTCCTATACGGACCCGGAAAGCGACCGGACCTTTATCGGAAACCCGTTCCTGGTGGACACCGAGATCCTGAACCTGGACGCGCGCTGGGAATGGTATTTTGCCCGCCAGCAGTTCATCACGGCCGGCGTTTTCTACAAGGACCTGGACAAGCCGGTCGAGGCGATCATCGTCGACGTCGGCAACCAGCGCCAGCAATCCTTCCTGAACGCTCCCCAGGCGACCGTCTTCGGTGCCGAGGTCGAGGCCAAGAAGTATTTCGAGTTCCCAGACAACGGCATGTCCTTCGTCGCCAACAAGCGCTGGCTGGTGCAGGCCAACTACACCTACTCCGACTCCGAGGTCACCGTGGATGCGGGCGACACTGTCCTGACGCTGGGCGGGGCGGGCACACCCGAAAGCGCGGCGTTCTTCATCGCCGACGGCAGCCGCATGCAGGGCCAGTCCGAACACGTCGCCAACCTGCAACTGGGCTGGGAAGACGACACGGCCCGGTCGCAGGCGACCATCATCGTCAACTACGTCTCCGAGCGCATCACCGCGCGCGGGGCCGGCGTGGGCGGCAGCCGCGAGCCCGATTACATCCAGGACCCGGGCGTCTTCCTCGACTTCGTCTATCGCAAGGACTTCACGGCAGCAGGTCGGGACCTCGGCTTCGCGCTGGAACTCCGCAATCTGCTTTCGACCGATTTTGACGAGTTCCAGGAACTGGGCAACAAGATCCGCATCAACAACTACGACATCGGTTCCAGCGCCTCGGTCAGCGTGACCGCGCGCTTCTGAAGGCTCCGCTCATAACGGATCAGGGATCGGCCTCCGGATCGGGATGATCCACCCCGGGTATTCCGGAGGCCATCTGGCGTGATCGAGGCATCGACGGCTCGTCGGCATGGCCGATGATTGCTGTGATATTGGACAGTGTCTGCGGAATATCCGGCAATCATAGACGGCGGCGAGAATTCCGTCTTCCGGTTGTCAGGGTTGGGATCGAGCGTTCGGATCTCTTCGCGCGTCTCGGCCAGGGAAATCTCAGCACCGGGGAGCAGATCAGATCGGAGGGGGCAGGTCAGTCGTCCGCAATCAACCGAAGCTCAGTCCCGTTGACCGTCGCACTCCGGCACTGGCGGATGGGTTTGTCACGACGGACAAGAACCCGCGTGCCAGAGCCAGAAAGGGGGTGACGGTCCCGCCACTGCTGGCTAACCAGAATAGCGATGGCCCAGCGTCCTGATACCTATGTTTCCACCCGTGGCGACGCCCCTGTGGCGGACTTCGCCGAGGCCTTGCTGCGCGGCATGGCCCCGGACGGCGGCCTGTATGTGCCGGCGACCTGGCCGACCCTGAGCCCTGACACCTGGGCCCCCGGTCGCGGCTATGGCCGGATCGCAGCGCAGGCCATGGCCCCCTTCATCGGCGACGCACTTCCCGCCGGTGCCCTGGACCGGGCGCTGGAGCAACTGATCGCAGGGTTCGCACCGCCAGAGGTGACCCCGCTCATCCGGCTGGAGGACGGGCTCTTCATGCTGGAGCTGTTCCACGGCCCGACTGCGGCCTTCAAGGATCTGGCCATGCAGCTGGCGGCGTCGCTGGCCGATGAGGCGCTGAAGGCGTCCGGAGAACGGCTGACCCTGGTCACGGCGACCAGCGGCGACACCGGTGCCGCCGCCGTCGCCGCCTTTGCCAATACCGATCGCATCCGCCTGATCGTGCTGCACCCGCACGAGCGTGTTTCCCCGGTCCAGCGCCGCCAGATGACGACGGTCGATGCGCCGAACGTGCTGAACCTCGCGGTCCGGGGAGATTTTGACGACTGCCAGCGGCTGGTGAAGGGGCTGCTGGCGGATGAGAGCCTGCGCACGCATGGCCGATTCTCAAGTGTGAACTCGATCAACTGGGCCCGGCTGGCGGGCCAGATCCCCTACTATGTCTCGGCGGTGTCGCAGCTGGCCGCGCTGGGCGAGACGCGCGCCCCCGTCTTCGTCGTGCCCACCGGAAACTTCGGCGACGCGTTTGCCGGGATCGCGGGCCGCAGGATGGGCCTGCCCGTCGCCGGTTTCGTCGCGGCGGTGAACACCAACGACGCGCTGGCCCGTGCCATAAACGACGGCGTCTACGCCCGGAAAGCCGCCGTCGAGACCGCCTCGGTCAGTATGGACGTCCAGGCCCCGTCCAATTTCGAACGGCTGGTGTTCGAGGCCTCGGGCCGCGACGCGGACCTGACCCGCACCCTGTTCGAGACCTTCGCCCGCGAGGGCTCGGTGACCCTGCCGCCTGCCCTGCTGGCCACCATCCGTGCCGAGGTCTCCGCCGTCTCTGTCGACGAACCGACGACGCGGGCCGAGATCGGCCACGCCCACGCGACCTGGGGCGAGGTGGTCTGCCCCCACACCGCCGTGGCCCTGTCGGCTGCCCGCTCGGTCGACCTTTCGCGCGGACCCGTCATCGCCCTGGCCACGGCTCACGCCGCCAAGTTCGGCCGGGACGTTGCGCCCGTGCTGGGTTTCGACCCGGATCCGCCGAGGGTCATCCGCGACCTCGGCGACCGGGCCGAACGGTTCGAGGTGATCGGGGCGGTTGCGGGCGAGGCGCTGGCAGCGGTGCGGGGGTTTGGGGGATAGATCCTGTCTCCTCCCCATCGCCGCGACGGGGAGGAGAAGCGTTTCCCAGCCTGCCGTCGCGGAGCGCGGCAGGGCAGGGCGGCGTCCAAGGTCGGGGTCAGTGACCCTTGCGGTCTGTCTGACGACCGAAGGTGCGCTCAAGCGCGGTGGTCATCTTCGCCAGAGCGCCGGACGTGGCTTGGTCCATCGAGCCGCCCTGATCGGTGACGGCGACGGGCCCCTGGCCGGCGGGGCGGACCTCGATCATGCAGCGTTTGTCGTCGATCCCGCTGCCGGGGCCGTTCTCGTCCGCGAGGTGGACTTCGACACGGGTCAAGCGCGACGCGAAGCGAGAAAGACCGTCACGCACGGCGGCCTCGATCTCGCCGGTCTGAGCCGCCGTCGCATCGATGGTGTTGTCGGTGTTGATCTGGATTTCCATGGGGAACCTCTCCTTGAGTGGAGTGTCGAGCTTCAGCGAACCTTCCGGGACCGTTCCAGGACAGGGCGCTGGCCCTCGGCATCGAAAGCACCTGAGGGCGCTCCGCCAGACCCCGAGTTCAGGATCATTCCCTCATTGGCGGTCTGCCCGCCGTCGGGATGAGGGGCAGTCTCGGCCTCGCCCTTCAGCTCCATCGCACGTCTGGCGATATCGGATTGCGTCTCGGGGGTCTGTTTGGCGTCTGCCATGGAATCTCCTCCTCAGCGACCGGCCACGCGCCAGTCCTCAGAGAGGAAACCCTTCGCGAGCGCGGCGGTTGCCGCTGGTCTCACGAGCCTGGGTGAGGCGCACCGGATTGATCCCGCCACCATGCCGCCCGCTTCAGGAAGGCCGCGGGGTCCTTGGGCGTCACCAGCTTGGTGGGATCATGGAAGATGCGGTCGTGCAGGCGGGTCAGGGTGAAGCGGATGGCGGCGGCCTGGCCCAGGCGCGGGAGGGCGGCGGTCTCGGCCGGGGTCAGGGGGCGGACAGCCTCATAGCCGCGCCGGAACGCCTCGCCCGCGCCGGGAATGGGCGTGCCCGCGCCGTCGAAGCCCCAGGCGCTGAGGGCGATGGCGAGGTCATAGGCCAGCAGGTCGGTACAGCCGAAATAGAAGTCGATCACGCCGGACACCGCGCCATCCTCGAACAGGACATTGTCGGGGAAAAAGTCGGCATGGATCGGGCCACTCGGCAAATCCTCCGCCCAAGGATTCCCCAGTCGCGCCAGCGCTGCCTCGACGCCGACCAGAATGTCCCGGTCCTCGCCCAGCGCCGCAGTGGCGCACCGGTCCGCCAGCGTACGCCAAGCCCCGGGGCCGACCGGATTGGCCCGTTCAACCGCGAACCCCGCCGCGTCTAGGTGCAGTCTCCCAAGCATGACCCCGGCCGCCTCGACTTCGGACGGAGAAGGCGCGCGCAGCCAGGCCCCGTCCAGCCATTCGATCACCGCCGCCGGCCGCCCGTTCAGCGTTCCGACCCAGCCGCCGTCCCTTGTCCGAACCGGCCGGGGTGCGGGAATCCCCTGCCCCGCCAGATGGTCGGTCAGGCCCAGACAGAAGGGCAGAGACGCTGCATCCGTCCGCGCCTCGAACAACGTCAGGACGTGGCTGGTGCCCCCCGTCTCAGGGCCGGTCTCCAGCCGGTAGTTGGTGTTCTCGACCCCCTCGGCGATCGCGTGCAGCGACCGGAAGGGGCCGAGATCATAGGTCGACAGGAAGGCCGTCGCCTGATCGTCAGAGACCAGAGTGAAGACGGCCAAGGGCTAGTGATGCCCCAAGGAGGCGTGCCGCGCCCGCACGATATCGGCCAGATCCGCCAGCACGCTCTCGGTCGTCGGCCAGCGGCCGGCACCGCGCCCCTTGCACGACCACACCCGCCCATCCTCGCCGTAAACCTTCAAGGCGTTCCGCTCCCCGTCCAGAGCCTGGAAGAACGGATCGTCGAGGCCGACGTCAAGCGAAACCGATGCCTTCAGGTCGTCGCCTTCCCTGAAACAGGCCCCGATCTGGCGCACCGGACCGGCGGGGCGCAAGGCCTCGGACAGGACGGCGCAGGGCACATCGGCCTCGGACGGGGTTCGACCGAACGACTCGAAGGCCAGAAGCCGCACCTTTGCGGCCGAATCCCGGCCCTCCAGATCCGAGGAGGGATCTTCCTCGGCGAAGCCCGCGACCCGCGCGTCGGCGAGGGCGTCGGCAAAGTCGGCTCCGGCCTGCAGCCGGGTCAGCATGAAGTTGACTGTGCCGTTCAGCACCGCCTCGAACCCCCTCACCGGACCGGCCGCCCTGGCCGCACGGAGCGTTTCGATCATCGGCGCGCCGCCGCCGACCGCCGCCGAATAGGCCAGGCGCGCACCCCGGGCCCGGGCCAGATCGGCCAGACCCGCCGGGTCCCGGCTGATCGCCTGTTTGTTGGCGCTGGCCACATCGATGCCGCGCTCGAGCGCCGCGCGGATCAGGTCGTGACCGGCTCCGCCCTCGGACAGGGCCTCGAGCAGGATGTCGGGCTGCATGTCCAGCAGGGCCTCGCGGTCGGAGGTGAACAGCTCGGCCGGGGCCTCGACGTCACGGGGCTTGGCCGGATCGCGCACCAGCACGCCCACGACCTGGAAGCGGCTGTCCTTCAACAGCCGCTGCAGCAGGCCGCCGCCGACCACGCCGCAGCCGGCGATGGCGACCTTCAGCGGGGCGTCGGGCACCGACGGTCCGGGCGGGGCGGAATGGTCGCCCACGACCGTGCAATCGGCCCGGCCCAGCGCCGCCACCTCGATCTCGACCGACCGCGACTGACCCAGGTCGATCGCGTCGTGCTGGACCAGGGCCCCGCCGTGGCGGCGCGCGTCGTCCCAGCTGGCCCGGCGATAGCGCAGCGGCTTACCCGAGGCGGTGGCGGGATCGCGGTCATAGAGTCCGTCCACGTCCTTGACCAGCCGTACGCGGTTCAGGCCCAGTTCGGCAGCGAGGAACACCGCCGTCAGGTCGGTGCCGCCGCGCCCCAGCAGCACCACCTTGCCGCCGGGGCCCACGGCACCGAAGCCCGGCACGACCACCACTTGATGATCCGCCAGAGCGCGCCGCAGCGCCTCACCGCGAAGCCCGACGGGGTGCGCATGCTCGACCGGGCCCTCGGCCACAATGCCCAGTTCGCGCACGGACTGGGCTACCGAATCCAGCCCGATCCGGTCGCAGGCGATGGCCACCAGCGCCGCCGCCTTTTCCTCGCCCAGGGCGACATAGCCGGGCAACAGGTCGTTCTCGTGATCCAGCCCCAGGGCCCGAGCGTCGGCCAGCAGCCGGTCGGTGTGCCCGCCGAGCGCCGAGACCACGGCGATGACCTTCCGGCCGGCGCGGACGTGGCCATAGACCTCGGACGCCACGGCGGGCGCGCAGGACTGGTCGCACAGGATCGAACTGCCGAACTTCAGCACCACCACCTCGGCAGGGCCGGGGCCGGGGCGGGGGGCGGGTTCGGCGAGCGGTTTCTCGACGACGGCGAGACGGGGATTGGACTGGGGCATCTGGACGTTCCGTTCGGGAGGTTGGGTTCGGGTTTCGGGCAAGAGAAAACCCGCCTGGCCGGGGCCGGGCGGGTCTGGGTTGGCTGAAGGTCTTTCGATCCCGCGCGCTAACCTGTTCCCGCCCGCGAGGGGCCGGTGGTGGTCATACCGGTGGTGGTCGAAATGAGGGTCGCGAGCGCCACGGCGCGCGCCGCGAGGGCGGCGGTCGAGGTCGAAACGGCGATGGGGCCGGAACGGGACACGGGCGGGACCTGGGTGGAAAGGCGTTGATCTCAGGGTGTCGGCTGGAACGACCGGCGTCAACCCGGATTGTGCACTAATTTTGCGCTGGAAGCCTCCGAAGAGACCTTTGCGCCACAGCAAGCCCCGGCGCGGCGCGTCAAAGGGTAGATTTTTTCTCTTGACCGGTGCCGGGCGCGGCCGCATCGTCGTTTCACTCATCAAGACCGACCGAGGGATAGGCCCTTTGACGTCGGGGCAACCATCGGTTTCCAGCCGAACGGTGCCAACTCCTGCGAGAAGCCGTTTCGATGGTTTCGCGAGAGATGAGTGGAGCGTCGACGAGGCGACGTCTCCACGATCTGTCATCGCATCCGGAGCCTTGCTGGGCGGGACGATTCAGACGACGCCATGGCCTTCGATATACAGACCACAACCCCGGAACCGCTGTGTCGCCCGGCCGGGGGCCCGGCGGGACGACCGGCCCGCACCGGCCCTGCCGCGATCGATATCGCGGTCGGCATCCCTGCCGACTTCCGGCTCGCGTCCGGCGAACGGTTGGGCCAGCGCCAGATGGTCGGTCGGCTGCACGGCCGGGTCGGGGCGCCGCTGGTCGTCGTGGCGGGAGGAATCTCGGCCGGGCGGTTCGTGCACCGGACCGAAACCAATGGCCTGGGCTGGTGGTCCGGCGCGGTGTCGATCCGAGGCCCCGTCGACCTCAGCCGCTTCCAGGTGCTGGCCTTCGACTATGCGCCCGAGGCCTCGGATAGCGCCGGGCCGGTCACCATCACCACCCACGATCAGGCCCGGCTGTTGGGGTTGATCCTCGATCACATCGGCGACCCGGTAGTCTCGGCCTTCATCGGCTGTTCCTACGGCGGCATGATCGCCCTGGCCTTTGCCGAGCTGTTCCCCGAGCGGGTCGAGCAGCTAGTGGTGGTCTCCGCCGCCCACCGCGCCCATCCGCAGGCGACGGCGTGGCGCGGCATCCAGCGTCGCATCCTGCAACTGGCGGAGGCTGCCGGGCGGCCGGAGGACGGCGTCGCCCTGGCCCGCGAACTGGCCATGACCACCTACCGCACCGCCGAGGAATTCGCCGACAGGTTCGAGACCACGGCCCCGACCTCGGCCGGTCAGGCCTATCCGGTATGCGAGTATCTGACGGCGCGAGGCAAGGCGTACCGCACCCACACGACGCCGACGCGCTGGCTGTCGCTGTCGGACTCCATCGACCGCCATATGGTAACGCCCGAGGCGATCCGGACACCGGTGACCCTAGTCGGATTCACCTCGGACCGGCTGGTGCCGATCAATGACATCCGCGAGCTGGCCGCCCGACTGCCGACCCTGTGGCGTCTGGTCGAGGCCCCGTCCCTCTATGGCCACGACGCCTTCCTGAAGGAGGACCAGGCGGTCGCCGCCATCCTCCGTTCCACCCTCAAGGAGATCAACCAATGACCCGCACGACCGGCAAGCGCCCGCACGACGTCCGCACCATCTGCGCCCGCTCGGGCGTCGACACCGACACCGCCCACGGTTCGGTGATGCCGCCGCTCTATCTGTCGTCAAACTATTCCTTCGCCGGCTTCGAGCAGAAGCGGAAATACGACTATTCGCGCAGCGGCAATCCGACCCGCGATGTGCTGGCCGAGACCCTCGCCGAGCTGGAGGGCGGGGCCGGCTGCGTGGTCACCGCCACCGGCATGGCGGCCGTCGACCTGCCGCTGAGCCTGCTGGAGCCCCGCGACCTGCTGATCGCGCCGCACGATTGTTACGGCGGCACGCACCGCCTGCTTTGCGCCCGGGCCAGGAAGGGCCATTTCGAGGTGCTATGGGTAGACCAGGGCGATCCCGTCGCGCTGGATGCCGCCCTGGCCTTGAAGCCCAAACTGGTACTGGTCGAGACCCCGTCAAACCCCCTGCTCCGCGTCGTGGACATCGCCGACATCTGCACCCGCGCGCACCGGGTCGGGGCCAGGGTCGTGGCCGACAACACCTTCCTGTCGCCGGCGCTGCAACGGCCGATCGAACTGGGGGCCGACATCGTGGTGCATTCGACCACCAAATACATCAACGGCCATTCCGACGTCGTCGGCGGTGCCGTGATCGCAGCCGATCCGGCGGACCACGCCGAATTGGCCTGGTGGGCCAACTGTCTGGGTGTCACCGGCTCGCCGTTCGATGCCTATCTGACGCTGCGCGGCGTGCGGACACTCTTTGCACGGATTGAGCGGCAGCAGGCGACGGCCGGTCGGGTCGCCGCCCTGCTGGAGGCCCATCCGGCCGTTTCGGCCGTCCACTATCCGGGCCTGAAGTCGCACCCGAACCATTCCCTCGCCGCGCGCCAGCAGCAGGGGCCCGGTGCCATGCTCAGTTTCGAACTGGCCGGCGGCGTCGAGGCCGTGCGCCAGCTGGTCGAGACGCTGGACACCTTCACCCTGGCGGAATCGCTGGGTGGCGTCGAAAGCCTGATCGCCCATCCGGCCACCATGACCCATGCCGCAATGACATCCGAGGCGCGTGTTGTCGCCGGGATCACCGACGGTCTGCTGCGCCTGTCCGTCGGGCTGGAGCATGAGGACGACCTGACCGCCGACCTGCTTCAATCACTGGACTCGCTGGCAGGGTTACGGGCGGAGGCGGCCTGATCCGGCAGGTCCGGCCGTCCGAAGGACCCGCCTCCAGCGCGTGAAGGCGGGCCCCGTCGGAAGTGATGAAGCTGCGGCTCTCCGCCGCCTCGACTGCGCCCCCCGACGCAGTCGTCGCCAGTGCGAGAACGGCCCTGCCCGTCACGCCGTCCATGGCCGCCCGTGTCCATGCCGGCTGGGTCGGGAACCCGTTTCGCCCCATCGACGCACATGTGGCCCGGACCGGCGTTCGCTGTCGACAGGGTTCCCCGGCGCGTTGAGTCTTAATCCTGACGGCGTGGCCCGAACGGCACGATCCGGTTGTCCCGATCGTGTCCGATATCGGCCGTGCCGAGGTAGCGGATGCCGGAGCGTTCGCACCAGAAGCGGACGATCTCCTCGGCCGTCAGACCGAAGTCGGGCTCGTTTGTGGTGACGTCGGTGAAACGCCCGGAACGGATGCCCGCCACGCGCCGGATCGACGCCTGGCTCGTCAGGTGAAACATCATCCGGTCGATGCGGTAGGCGGCCTCGGACACATCCTCCAGCATCAGGACGTGGCCGGTCAGATCGGGCTCCAGCGGCGTGCCCAGCAACTGGTCCAGCACTGTCAGATTGAAGGCAACGGCCGGGCGGGGATCGTCGGCCAGCGACGGGTCGAACCCGGCCGGATCGCCCTTGCGCAGCCAGTTGATCGCGCGCCAGGCGGTCGCGTCATGGCGCACGCCGTCCGAGGCCATGGGACCGTGGGCAACCTCGGCAAAGCCGGCCTTGTAGAGCAGGGCCAGCAGAGATCCGACGTCGGAATAGCCGAGGTAGCGCTTGTCCCGCGCCTCGGGATTGAGGCGCGGCAGGACCGCCTCGGCGATACGGCAGGAGCCATAGCCGCCCCGGGCGAACCATATGGCGTCGAGGCGGGGGTCGTTGGCGAAGTCCACGAAGGCGTCGGCGCGGGTGGCGTCGTCGCCGGCGAAATGGCCGGACTTGTCGAAGCTGGACGGGTGGAACACGACCGAGACATCGCGCGCGGGAAAGTTCGCGGCGAACCAGGCCTCGATCGCCTCGGCGCGCTCCCGGGCGAACCGGGAGGAGACGGCTACGATACCGATCTTCATGGTCGGGACTTCATGGGAGGGGCATGGCCTGCGGGCGTTCGCGTGCTAGTCACGCGTTTCGCCGGACACTCCCCGCCTCTCCGCCCAAGATCAAGACGCATGACGCAACAGCCCTCCTATTTCTTCTGCGGCATTGGCGGGTCGGGGATGCTGCCCCTGGCCATGATCGTCCAGGCGCGCGGCGCCGTGATCGAGGGTTCGGACAGGTCGCTGGATCAGGGGCGCACGCCGGAGAAGTTCGACTGGCTGCGGGCGCATGGCGTGACGCTTCATCCCCAGGACGGGTCGGGCATCCGCGCCGACCAGACGGTGGTGGCAACCGGGGCGGTCGAGGACACGGTGCCCGATATCGGCGCGGCCCGGCACCTCGGCGCGACGATCGTGACCCGGCCCGAACTGCTGAGCCGGATCTTCAACGCGGCCCCGACCTCGGTGGGCGTGGCGGGGACCAGCGGCAAGTCGACCATCACCGGCATGATCGCCTGGATCCTGAGCCGGGCCGGGCAGGCACCGACCGTCATGAACGGGGCGGTAATGCGCAATTTCGCTGACGCGGATCATCCGTTCGCCAGCGCCCTCGTCGGGGGAGCGGACCTGTTCGTGGCCGAGGTGGATGAGTCGGACGGCTCCATCGCCGCCTACGACCCGAGCGTGGCGGTGGTGTCGAACATCTCGCTGGACCACAAGTCGATGGAGGAACTTCGAGACTTGTTTGGCGGCTTCACCGGCCGGGCGCGGACCGCGGTGCTGAACCTCGACAATCCCGAGACTGCAGCCTTGGCCCAGACGATGGTCGACGGTGGGCGGGGCGGGGCGGTGCTGACCTTTGCGCTGGGTAACGAGGCCGCCGATCTGGCGGCGCACAACCTGAAGCCCCTGCCCGCCGGCATGACCTTCGACCTGACCGAACGGGCCAGCGGCGCGCGGATATCGGCGGTTCTGAACGTGCCCGGCGCGCACAACGTGGCCAATGCCCTGGCCGCGCTGGCGGCAGTGAGGGCTCTGGGCGTGCCACTGGTCGAGGCCGTCGCGTCGCTTGAGACTTTCGCCGGGATCCGGCGGCGGATGGAGGTGGCGGGGGTCGCAGGCGGGATCACCGTCCTCGACGACTTCGCCCACAATCCCGACAAGATCGCCGCTACGCTGAAGACCCTGCACGCCTTCGACGGACGGCTGCTGATCCTGTTCCAGCCGCACGGCTATCGCCCGCTGAAGCTGATGAAGGCCGAGTTCATCGAGACCTTCGCGGGGCTCATGCGGTCCGAGGACGTGCTGCTGATGCCCGAGCCGGTCTATTACGGCGGGACGACGGATCGCAGCGTGGGGTCCGAGGCGATCGCCTCGGGCGTGCGGGCCGCCGGGCGGTCTGCCGAGGCCCTGCATGATCGCCCCGCCTGCGGGGACCGGCTGGTCGAACTAGCGCGGCCGGGCGACCGGATTGTGGTCATGGGGGCGAGGGATGACACACTGTCGTCGTTCGCGGCGGCGCTGCTGGCGCGCCTGTGACCTGACGGCGCAGGCTCCGAAAAGTTCCGATCCGGGGCGCAACCCGGGCGGTTGCAGTGTATTCGACCGGGTATGATTCAGGACCTCCCCGCCAAGCTTCCCGAAATCGTGGTCACGGCCGCGCGACTGCCGCCCGCCGCCGGAGACGCGGCCTTTTCCGTCATCCGGCTGGATCAGGCGCGGCTGGACCGCGCGACCCGGCTGGACGAGGCGCTGGCCATTGTGCCCGCCGTCAGCCTGTTCCGGCGCACCTCGAGTCTGGCTGCCAATCCGACGACGCAGGGGATCTCGCTGCGGGCCATCGCGCCGTCGGGGGCGGGGCGAACGCTCGTGACGCTGGACGGCGTGCCGCTGAACGATCCGTTCGGGGGCTGGGTGATCTGGTCGCAGGTGTCGCCCGAGAGCCTGTCGGGGCTCGATATTGTGCGCGGCTCCGGAGCCGGGCCCTATGGGGCGGGAGCCCTGACCGGGGTGATCCAGTTGCGCGAGCGGGACGGCGAGGGTGGCGCGCTGGAGGTGTCCGGTGGGGACTTTGGCGGGCGCAGGCTGGCGGCGGCGACGACGCTGACCGCCGGGCGGCTGGCCCTGACCGGGACGGTGCTGCGCGAGTTGAGCGACGGCTATATTCCGGTGCGGGACGCAGCGGCGGGCGCGGCCGATACGCCGCTGGATCTGGCCACCCTGAGCGGGGCGCTGCGGGCCGATATGGCGCTCGACGCCGCCACGGCCCTGTCGCTGCGGGCCTCGGCCTATGACGAGGACCGCGGTTCGGGCCTGCTCGGTGCGCGGTCCTCGGCCAGCGGCCAGAGCTATTCGGCGACGGTGTCGCGGACGCCCTCGGCCGATCGGGCGGGGTGGCGGGCGCAGGTGTGGCGGCGCGAGAGCGACTTTGCCAACACCGCTGCGGCGGTTGCGGCCGGGCGGGGATCGACGACGCCGGCGAACGCCCAGTTCACGACCCCGGCCGAGGGCTGGGGGACCAATGTCGCCCTGCGTCGGGTCGCGGTCGATCTGGCGGGCGGGCGGCTGGAGTGGGAGCTGGGCGCGGACGCCCGGTTCAACGAAGGCGAGACGCGCGAGCGGTTCCGCTTCATCGGCGGGGCCTTTACCCGCGACCGGGTTGCGGGCGGCAAGAGCTCGG